>C687J35021_10000580_pt1 | contig 28746 bp, 26 predicted proteins | sample RifCSPhighO2_12_FD_35021 | JGI IMG/M metagenome (IMG submission 35021) | reverse complement strand
TATGAAGGCGTGGCGCTGAACCATGATGAGAAGTCGCGGTTGCAGGCGGATCTGGGCGACAAGAACTTTATGATCCTGCCCAATCACGGCCTGCTCACCGCTGCCGGCAGCATCGCCGACGCCTTCCTGATGATGTTTATTCTGCAGCGCGCCTGCGAGATCCAGGTCATGGCGCAAAGCGGTGGCACCGAGCTGATCCATATCCCCCAGCAGGTGCTCGACGGTGCCCGGGCGATGATCGCCGGGGTGATGAAAAGCCCGCAGGGCATGGGCGGCGCATTGCCCTGGCCGGCGCTGCTGCGCAAGCTCGACCAGCAGATGCCGGGTTACGCCGCATGAGTGCGCTGCCAGGTATCGCCCTGGCGGACTGGCGCGCCCGGGGCCTGAACTTCAGCTTTAAAGGCCATGCAGTACGCTACTGGACGGCGGGGCAGGGCGAGCCGCTGCTGCTGATCCACGGCTTTCCCACCGCCAGCTGGGACTGGCATCGTCTATGGGCACCCTTGGCCGAGCAATACCAGGTGATTGCCTGCGATATGCTTGGCTTCGGCGACTCGGCCAAGCCCCGTGGGCATGCCTACAGCCTGCTGGAGCAGGCCGATCTGCAGCAGGCGCTGCTGGCGCACTTGGGCACCGCTAAACCGCTGCATGTGCTGGCCCATGACTACGGCGACAGCGTGGCTCAGGAACTGCTCGCCCGGCATCAGGATGGGGGCATCAAGCTGGCCAGCTGTGTGTTTCTCAATGGCGGGCTGTTTCCGGAAACCCATCACCCGGTGCTGGTGCAGAAGCTGCTGCTCAGCCCCATTGGCCCGCTGATCGGCCGATTGTTCAGCCGCAAGAAGCTGGCCGCCAGCTTTGCCCAGGTATTCGGCCCGCATACCCAGCCAAGCGCCCACGAGCTGGATGATTTCTGGAGCCTGATTGCCGCTAATGACGGGCCCGGCGTGATGCATCGGTTGATCCGCTATATACCCGAGCGCCGCCAGCAGCGTGAACGCTGGGTGGCGGCGATGCAGGTCACGGCGGTGCCGATGCGGGTGATCGACGGCGCAGTCGATCCGATTTCCGGCGCGCATATGGTGGGGCGCTACCGCGAGCTGATTGCCAATGCCGACACCGTGCTGCTTGAGGGTATCGGTCACTATCCGCAAACCGAGGCAGCGGATCAGGTGCTGGCGCATTACCTGCAATTTCGTCAACGGCTGGAGAGCAAAGGATGCAACGACGTACTGTCCTGAAGGGGGCCGCTCTGGGCGGCATGGCGGTGCTGGGGGCCGGGTTCTGGGCATTGCCCAGCGGCGAGGCACCGGCGGCCCTGAGCCTGGACGGCGCGCAGCAGGTGCTGGCCGGGCTGGTCGATAAACCACTGTCGAGCGTCAAGGGCTGGAGCCCGGCGGAGGTGTTCAACCACTGCGCACAGAGCATCGAGTATTCCATCAGCGGTTACCCCGAACTGAAACCCGCCTGGTTTCGCAGCAGCGTCGGCCCGCTGGCCTTTAGCGTCTTTGCCGCCCGCGGGGCCATGCGCCATGCGCTGGATGAGGCCATTCCCGGTGCCGCCGCGCTGAGCACGCCAGCTACTCAGGCTCAGGCGTTGCAGCGTTTGCAGCAGGCCTTTGCCGACTTCGCCGCCTACCGGGGCGAACTGCAGCCGCATTTTGCCTACGGCGCGTTAAATCACGCGGACTATGCCCAGGCTCATGTGCTGCATTTATATAACCACTTGAGCCTGATCCGGCCAGCCTAGCGGGTCTGATTATGGCTATTGCCCAATTAAGTTTTGCCAACAGAGCTGGCGGGTTCTGCGAATCCCGTAGGCGCGGCGGGGACGCCGAGTCATTGGCCGCGATGTTTTTCTAGTGACTTCGATTCGCGGGCAAGCCCGCTCCTACAAGGGCTGAGAATCACGACAACAGTCAACGCAGATGTGCCTGACTATCCCGCTGCTTTATCGCGCACCATTCAGCGTGACTCGTATCTATTGTGACTGGCGCGCACCTGCTGGACACTCGGGGGCATTGTTAATCTGCCGAGGAATGCTGCATGAGCGACGCCATCCGTTTTCAAGATCAGGTTGTAATCGTCACAGGGGCCGGCGGCGGTCTGGGTCGCGCCCATGCGCTGCTGTTCGCCAAACACGGTGCCAAGGTGGTGGTCAACGATCTGGGCGGCAGCACCCATGGCGAAGGGGCCAACGCTTCGGCGGCCGACAAGGTGGTTGAGGAAATCCGCGCCGCGGGCGGCACCGCGGTGGCCAACCATGACTCGGTGACCGACGGCGAGAAGATCGTGCAGTGCGCCCTGGATACCTTCGGCCGCATCGATGTGGTGGTGAACAACGCCGGCATCCTGCGCGACAAGACTTTCCACAAGATGGAAGACGCCGACTGGGACCTGGTTTACAAGGTCCACGTCGAGGGTGCCTACAAGGTTACCCGCGCCGCCTGGCCGCATATGCGCGAGCAGAACTACGGTCGGATCATCTTCACCGCGTCCACCTCGGGTATCTACGGCAACTTCGGCCAGTCCAACTACGGCATGGCCAAGCTTGGTCTCTACGGCCTGACCCGCACCCTGGCCATCGAAGGGCGCAAGAACAACATTCTGGTCAACGCCATCGCCCCCACCGGCGGCACGCGCATGACCGAAGGCTTGATCCCGCCGCAGGTTTTCGAGCAGCTCAAGCCCGAGCTGGTCAGCCCGCTGGTGGTGTACCTGGCGAGCGACGCCTGCGAAGAAACCTCCGGGCTGTTCGAAGTCGGCGGCGGATGGATGGGTAAAGTCCGCTGGGAGCGCAGCCTGGGTGCCGGCTTCGACCCCCGCGTGGGCTACAGCCCGGAAGACGTGGCGGCCAACTTCGCGCAGATCTGCGACTTCGAAGGCGCTGCCCACCCGGCCGACAACCTCGAAGCGCTAAAAGAGATGATGGCCAACCTGCAGAAATACGCGCTCTGACCGCGCTAGGCGGACATGCCGAAGGCTTGTCCGCCATCTGATGCGTCAGCGGTAGACAAGGCTTCGCCATGTCTCCCCTACAAAGCCCGCTGCGTAGTCCGGATAAGCTTTAGCGCAATCCGGGAGCGATTTAACGGCGGGCATTGCTCCCGGATTGCATCCGGGCTACCAGAGCGGTCCCTTCGCGTTGTTCGTCAGCCCTTGCCCGGTATCCCGTATTTGCGCAACCGCATGGCGATGGCGCTGTGCGAGGTGTGCAGGCGGGTCGCCAATTGCCGGGTCGAGGGATGACTGGGATAGAGCTTTTCCAGCAGGGCTTTTTCGAACTCGGCCACTGCCGCTTCCAGGCTACTGACTTCGCCATCGACCTGCTGCACGGCCACGGCGGTGCCGGCGATATCCAGGTCGTCGATCTGCACCAGATTGCTTTCGCAGATGGCCGCCGCGCGGAAGATCACGTTCTGCAGCTGCCGCACATTGCCCGGCCAGCGGTTGCCCAGCAGCGCCGGGTAGGTGTCTGGCGTCAGGCGGCAGGGCAGGCGCTGGATCTGTGCGCAGGCCTGCTGCATAAAATGCCGCGCCAGCAACAGGATGTCCTGGCCGCGCTCGCGCAACGGCGGGACTTCCAGGTTGAGTACGTTGAGGCGATAGAACAGGTCCTCACGGAACGCGCCTTCGCCGACCATCTTTTCCAGGTTGCGGTGGGTGGCGCTGAGGATGCGCACATTGACCTTGACCTCGCTCTGCCCGCCGACCCGGCGAAAGCTGCCGTCGCTCAAGAAGCGCAGCAGCTTGGCCTGCAGGTAGGGTGACATTTCGCCGATTTCATCGAGAAACACCGTGCCCTGGTTGGCCAGTTCCAGCAGCCCCGGCTTGCCGCCGCGCTGGGCACCGGTAAAGGCACCGGGGGCGTAGCCGAACAGCTCGCTTTCGGCGAGGTTCTCCGGCAATGCCGCACAGTTCAGCGCCAGAAACGGCGCGGTGCGCCGCGTGCTGATGGCGTGACAAGCGCGCGCCACCAGCTCCTTGCCGGTGCCGGTTTCACCCTGGATCAGCAGCGGCGCATCCAGGGTGGCGACGCGCTGGGCGCGGGTCTTCAGGCTGCGGATCGGCGCGGAGTCGCCGAGCAGCGAGTCGAAACCCTCGGCATGATCATGGTGCAGCGCCGCCAGGCGTTCGCCGATACGGCTCGGCGCATACAGGCTGAGCAGGCCGCCGGTCAGGCGTCGTGCGCCGCCGTCCACGCCTTCGGTGATCGGTTGTGCGTCCAGCAGCAGGGCCTGGCCCCTGAGGGTGATCTCGCGCATCGGCAGGCGAAAGCCCTGATCGAGCAGTTCCACCTGCAGCTGGCTGTCGGCAAACAGCTCACCGATGCCCAGCCCCTCAGGCTGCTGGCCGCACAGTTCGATCAGCGCCGGGTTGGCCAGCAGCACGCGGCCCTGGCTGTCGACCGCTAGCACCGGGTCGGTCATGGCCGCGAGCAGGGCGTCGAGCTGCAGATGGCGGCGCTGGCCGGGGAGGATGTCGACTATGTTCACCGCCTGCACGCCACGCACCTTGAACAGTGCCTCGCGCAATTCGTCGAGCACCTCGGGGCTCAGGGTCGGGGCGTCGATATAGACGTTCGGCGGCACCATCTCCACGGCATCCAGGTTGAGATTGCGCCCGCCCAGCAGGGCCAGCACTTCCTGGGTGATGCCAACGCGGTCGATAAAGGTGACGTGAATACGCATGGGGCGACTGAGCTGCGAGGGGGAGGGGCAGAATACCCGGTCTGCCGGGCTTAGTTAACTGCGCTATTTTCTGCCGGGCTTGGTAACCGCCTGTCTACGTGCAAAGCGCTACTGGAGGGGCGGGTGTGGTTGGAGTTGGTGCGCGCGGCGCACCCTTGGGCACCACCGTATTGGTGCATAGCCCAGAGATCAGGGCTCCAGCTTGTAGCCCACCCCGTAGATCGAGTGGATCAGCTCCTGCCCAGGAGCCACCTGCTCCAGCTTGCGCCGCAGGTTTTTCACGTGGCTGTCCACGGTGCGGTCGGTGACCACGCGGTGGTCGTCGTATAGCCGGTTCATCAACTGATCGCGGGAATACACCCGGCCCGGTGTTGCCGCCAGACAATGCAGGAGGCGGAATTCCACGGGCGTCAGATCCAGCTCCACCCCGGAGTAGCTGGCCCGGTAGGTTGCGGCATCCAGTTGCAGGCCGCCGCTGGCCTGTGGCGGGCAGCGGCGCAGGATGGCCCGTACGCGGGCCATCACCTCCCGTGGGCTGAAGGGTTTGCAGATGTAGTCGTCGGCCCCCAGGTCCAGGCCGAGCAGGCGGTCCACTTCCTCGACCCGCGCGGTGATCAGCATGATCGGCACTTCGCTGAAGCTGCGCAGCTCACGGCAGATATCCAGGCCGTCGCGGCCGGGTAGCATGATGTCGAGCAGGATCAGCTGCGGTTCCGCCGCCCGCACTGCTGGCACCACGGCCAGGCCGTCGTCCAGGCAGGTAACCCGGTGCCCAGCGGCCTGCAGGTAATCGCGCAGCAGGGCGGCCAGTTTCGGTTCGTCCTCCACCACCAGAATGTCGGCGCTGCTCAGTTCGTCGTTGTTCAGCATCAGCGGGCTTCCCGTGGCAGGCTCAGTTGTAGCCACAACCCGCCGAGTGGCGAGGGGTGGGCCTCCAGTGTGCCGCCGTGGGCTTCGGCGATGCTGCGGCAGATCGCCAGGCCCAGCCCCGAACCGCCGCTGGCACGGCCGCGCGAGGCTTCACCGCGAAAGAAACGCTCGAACAGCCGCGGCAGGTCCGCCTCGGCCACCCCGGGTGCGGAGTCCAGCCAGTCCAGCACTATATGGCCGTTCTGCTCAAGCAGGCGGATACGCAGCCGGCCGCCCGCTTCGGTGTAGCGCAGGCTGTTTTCCATCAGGTTGCCGAGCAGTTGGCGCAGGCGCGCGGCATCGGCCAGCACCGGCTTGGCGGCCATGGGCAACTGCAGCTCCAGGGTCAGGCCCTGTTCCTGGCAGCGCTCGCGGGCCCCGGCCAGGCTCTCATGCAGCAGCTCCACCAGGTCCAGCGGCTGCTTGCGGTAGGTCAGCGCGCCGACATCGGCCATCGACAGCTCGTGCAGGTCGTTGACCAGTTGGTTGAGCTGGCCGACTTCCTGTTGCAGCGAGTGCAGCGAGTCGCCGTCGAGCTTGCGCACACCGTCTTCCAACGCCTCCAGCTCGCCGCGCAGCACCGCCAACGGGGTGCGCAGTTCATGGGAGATATCGGCCATAAATTCACGGCGCAGCTGTTCGTTGCGTTCCAGGGTATGGGCCAGTTGGTTGAAGTCGCGGGCCAACTGGCCGACTTCGTCGTCGCTGCTGACGCTGACCCGCTCGGCATAATCGCCCGCAGCCAGGCGATGAGTCGCCGCCGCCACCTGGCGCACCGGGGCGAGCAGGCGGCGCGTCGCCCATCCGGCGATCAATGCAGCCAGCAGCAAAGCCAATGCGCCTACCGCCAGACTGGCCAGCAGTTGGCGTTTGAGCAGCATCGCGCCACCGGCTTCGGTAACGCTCTGGAAGGGCGTCATGACCAGCCAGCCTACCGTTTGGCCGTTCACTTCGATGGGCATGCGCGGGGCATCGGCCCGCAACTCGACGAAGCTGATAACACTGCGCTGCTGGGCATCCAGCAGGGAAATACGGAACACCGCACCGGTGAGGTCGGACACCGGCAACGACCAGTCGGCCTGATCCAGGCGCAGGCCACCCTGCGGGTGGATCAGGGCAAACCACTCCTTGCGATCTTCACGCAGGCCATCCCAGCTGCGCTGCTCACGGTAATAGTCGCGCAGGCGTGGCAGCACCGTGGCCATGCGTTCCTCGGTCTGGCTATTGATGTGGCCGAGAAAACCGCGGGCGAAGCTCCAGCCATCGGCTGCGCCCATGGCCAGGGTGGCGAGCAGGGCGGGACCGAGCACGGCGAGGAAGAGTTTGCGCGACAGGCTGAGTTTCATGACGGACCAGAACCGAGGGCGAGCTTCTATTAAGGCCGTCCGCCGCGTGGGATTCAACGCCCTGACGGCAATCTCCAAATTCTCTGCACATTTGCCCGCCAGCATGGCCCTGTCGAAACACGATTCGTTTCCGGTCAGATGCCGGTTGGAGAACGCCATGTTACCTACTCTCAGCAGACCACTGCTTAGCCTGTTCGTCCTGCTTGGCCTGGCCGGCTGCGCGCCGAATGCCGAGCCGCCCGCGCGTGGCCCCAGTGAAGTCGGGGTGCTGACCCTCAGCGCACAGGCGCAGACCCTTACCAGCGAACTGCCCGGGCGCACCAAGGCCTGGCTGACGGCGGAAATTCGCCCGCAGGTCGGCGGCATCGTGCAGCAACGGCTGTTTACCGAAGGTGCCGAGGTCAAGGCCGGTGAGGTGCTTTACGTGATCGACCCGGCCACCTACCAGGCCGCCTTCGATCAGGCCCGAGCCAGTACCGCTGAGGCCAAGGCTGCGCTCAATTCGGCGCGGCTGAAGGCGACTCGCTACGCCGGGCTGGTGAAGATCGATGCCATCAGCCAGCAGGATAACGAGGACGCCCAGGCCAGCCTGCAGAGTGCTCAGGCGGTCTATCAGGCCGCCCAGGCCGCGGAGAAAAGCGCGCGTATCGACCTGACCTACACCCGTATCAAGGCCCCCATCAGCGGCCGCGTGGAAAGCTCCAGCGTCACCCCCGGCGCGTTGGTGACCGCCAGCCAGGACACGCCGTTGACCACGGTGCAGCAGCTCGACCCGCTGTATGTCGACATCACCCAGTCCAGCGCCGAGGTGCTGCGTCTCAAGCGCGAGCTGGCCGCAGGCCGTCTGAGCAAGGCTGGCGACAACGAGGCGCGCATTGTCCTGCGCCTGGAAGACGGCAGCGAGTACAGCCACCCCGGACGCTTGCAGTTCAGTGGTGCCAGCGTTTCGCAAAGCACCGGCAGCGTCACCCTGCGCGCCGTGGTACCCAACCCGGAGGGCCTGCTGCTGCCGGGCATGTATGTACGCGCCGTGCTCGAAGAGGCGGTGGATGAACAGGCCCTGCTGGTGCCGCAACGCGCCGTGACCCGCAGCCACAGCGGTGATGCCAGCGTGCTGCTGGCCGTGGACGGCAAGGTTGAGCAGCGTCAGATCAGCATCGGTCGCAGCATCGGCAACCAGTGGTGGGTCGACGCCGGGCTGGCTGCCGGCGACCAGGTGATAGTCGAGGGCGGGCAGAAGGTGCGCGTGGGCGACAGCGTCCTCACGGTCGCCGTCGATAGCCCGGCCACATCCACCCCCCTGGCCAGTCACTGAGGAACACAGCATGGCTCACTTCTTTATCGACCGGCCGATCTTCGCCTGGGTTATCGCCATCGTCATCATGCTCGGCGGTGGGCTGTCGATCAGCCAGCTGCCGCTGGAGCAGTACCCGGANATCGCNCCACCGACCGTGAATATCTCCGCCACCTACACCGGTGCCTCGGCCAAGACCATCGAAGACTCGGTGACCCAGGTGATCGAGCAGCAGATGAAGGGGCTCGATGGTCTGATGTATATGTCCGCCAGCAGCAGCTCGGCGGGTAGTGCGAGTCTTAGCCTGACGTTCGCCGCCGGCACCGATGTCGACGTGGCGCAGATGCAGGTGCAGAACAAGCTGCAGCAGGCCGAATCGCGCCTGCCTCAGGCGGTGCAGAACCAGGGCATCACGGTGACCAAGGGCGGCGGCGANTTTNTGATGATCATCGCTTTTCTGTCGAGCAACCCAGGCGTGACCAACACCGATATCGGCGACTTTATCGACAGCCAGCTGCTCGATCAGATCAGCCGCGTCGACGGCGTCGGCGAGGTGCAGACCTTGGGCTCCGGCTATGCCATGCGCATCTGGCTGGACCCGGCCAAGCTTGAGCAATACGCGCTGATGCCGTCCGATATCAGCAGCGCCCTGGAAGCGCAGAACACCGAGGTCTCAGCCGGCCAGCTCGGCGCGCTGCCGGCAGCTGCCGGGCAGCAGCTCAATGCGACCATCAGTGCGCGCAGCAGGCTGCAGACGGTGCAGCAGTTCCGCGACATCGTACTCAAGAGCGCCAGCGACGGCTCGCTGGTGCTGCTCTCCGATGTGGCCCGGGTCGAGCTGGGTAACGAAAGCTACGATGTGGTCACCGCGCTCAACGGCAAACCCTCGGCGGCCATGGGCATCAAGCTGGCCACCGGTGCCAACGCGCTGAATGTGGCGGAGGCGGTCAAACTCAAACTTGCCGAACTGGAGGTCAATTTTCCCGCCGATATGCAGCTGGAAATGGCCGTTCCCTACGACACCACGCCCTTCGTCAGCCTGTCGATCGAGGCGGTGGTGGAGGCACTGTTCGAAGCCACCGCGCTGGTGGTGCTGATCATGTACCTGTTTCTGCAGAACTGGCGCGCTACTCTGATCCCCGCCATCACCGTGCCGGTGGTGCTGCTCGGCACCTTCGGTGTGCTGGCGTTGTTCGGTTACTCGATCAACACCCTGAGCATGTTCGCCATGGTTCTGGCCATCGGCCTGCTGGTGGACGATGCCATAGTCGTGGTGGAGAACGTCGAACGGGTGATGGCCGAAGAAGGCCTGTCGCCGCTGGAGGCCACGCGCAAATCGATGAGCGAGATCAGCGGCGCGCTGGTGGGCATCGCCCTGGTGTTGTCGGCGGTGTTTATCCCCATGGCCTTTTTTGGCGGTTCCACCGGGGCGATCTATCGGCAGTTCTCGGTAACCATCGTCAGCGCCATGTTGCTCTCGGTGCTGGTGGCCATGAGCCTCAGCCCGGCGCTGTGCGCGACCCTGCTCAAACCCGTGGCCAAGGGCGAGGTGCATCAGGCGCGGGGTTTCTTCGGCTGGTTCAACCGCACCTTCGAACGCAATGCGGCGCGCTACCAGCGTGGCGTTGCCAGCGTACTGCGCCGTGGCTCACGCATGCTGGCGCTGTATGGGCTGATTCTGGCGGCGCTGGCGGTTGGCTATATGAACCTGCCGGGTGCCTTCCTGCCCGATGAGGATCAGGGCATGTTGATGGCCATGGTCCAGCTGCCGGANGGTGCCACCGACGCNCGTACCCAGGCTGCCACCCAGCAGCTGGTCGAGTACATGCTGGCCCAGCCCGAGGTGGATTCGCTGGTGACCATCACCGGTATGGGCATGGGCGGCAACGCGCAGAACTCCGGTCGCGCCTTTATCAAGCTGAAGGACTGGAGCCTGCGCGAAGGGGTCGAGCAGAGCGCCGCGGCCCTGGCCCGGCGGGCCACCGGCGAGCTGTCCGGTTTGCGCGATGCGCGCATCTTCGTCATGCAGCCGCCGGCGATTCGCGGCCTGGGCGACAGCTCCGGCTTCAACCTGCAACTCAAGGATGTCGGCGGCGTTGGCCATGATGCGCTGATCGCCGCGCGCAATCAGTTTCTCGGCCTGGCCGCACAGAGCGACAAGCTGGTGGGCGTGCGCAGCAACGGTCTGGAGGATACCTCCGAGTTTCGCGTCGTCATCGATGACCGCAAGGCCGGCGCTTACGGCCTGGCCCCTGGCGACATCAACAGCACCCTCGGTACGGCCATGGGCGGCAGCTATGTCAACGACTTCGTCTACAACGGCCGGGTGAAGAAGGTCTATGTCCAGGGCGAAGCCGAAAGCCGCATGCAGCCCGAGCATATCGAGCGCTGGTACGTGCGCAACGACGCCAGTGAGATGGTGCCGTTCAGCGCCATCGCCAGCAGTGCCTGGAGCTACGCTTCGCCGCTGCTGGAACGCTACAACGGCAACGCCTCGCTGGAACTGGTCGGCGACCCGGCCGACGGCGTCAGCTCGGGCGAGGCCATGGACGAGGTCGAGCGACTGGTTGCCCAGCTGCCAGCCGGCATCGGTTTCGAGTGGTCGGGGCAGTCCTATCAGGAGCGCTTGTCCGGCTCCCAGGCACCGCTGCTCTATGCGTTGTCCATTCTGTTCGTGTTCCTCTGCCTGGCGGCGCTGTACGAGAGCTGGTCGGTGCCCTTCGCGGTGATGCTGGTGGTGCCGCTCGGGGTAATCGGTGCGGTGCTCTGCAGTGGCCTGGCCGGACAGAACAACGATGTGTACTTCCAGGTCGGCCTGCTGACCACCGTCGGCCTGGCGGCGAAGAACGCCATCCTCATCGTCGAGTTCGCCAAGCAGTTGCAGGAGCAGGGCCAGGATCTGTTCAGCGCCGCCATGGAAGCNTGTCGCCAGCGTCTGCGGCCGATTCTGATGACATCCCTGGCCTTTATGTTCGGCGTGCTGCCCCTGGCACTGAGCAGCGGTGCCGGGGCCGGCGGACGCCAGGCCATCGGCACCGGCGTACTGGGCGGCATGTTCAGCGCCACCGTGCTGGGTATTTTCTTCGTCCCGCTGTTCTTCGTTCTGGTGGGCCGCCTGGCCAGCCGTCGCGTGCCGGCTGAGACTGGCACAGGAGTAGAAGCATGATCCGTCCATCGCGCCTGACTCTGCTGCTGCCGGCTCTGCTGCTGGCCGGCTGCGTCAACCTGGCCCCCGATTATCAACAGCCTCAGGCACCGATTCCCCAGCAGTGGCCGGCCAGCGCCGAACTGGGCAGTGCTTCCGCGCAGATCGGCTGGCAAGCGTTCTTTCTCGATGCCCGCCTCAAGCAGGTGATCGAGCAGACCCTGGCCAATAACCGCGACCTGCGCGTAGCCGCCCTCAATGTCGAGAAGGCCCGCGCCCTGTACCGGGTGCAACGCGCCGAGCAGCTGCCGACCCTCAATGCCGGCGGCAGCGGCACTCATAGCCGCACTCCGGCCAGCCTCAGCGGCACGGGCAGCGCCAGCACCACGCATCAGTACAGCGCCGCGCTGGGCCTGAGCGGCTACGAGCTGGACCTGTTCGGGCGTATCCGCAACCTTAGCGATGCGGCACTGGAAGACTATCTGGCGCTTGAGGAAACCCGGCGCAGCACACAGATCAGCCTGCTGGCGGAGGTGGCCAATGCCTGGCTGACCCTGGCTGCCGACCGCGACCTGCTCAAGCTGGCCGAGGATACCCTGACCAGCCAGCAGGCCAGCTATGAACTGCAGCAACGCAGCCATGCCCTGGGCAATACCTCGGGTCTGACCCTGGCCCAGGCGCAGACCACCGTGGAGTCGGCGCGGGTCGACGTGGCGGCTTACCAGAGCCAGGTGCAGCAGGACCTCAACGCTCTCAACCTGCTGGCAGGCAGCCAGTTGGCCGAGGAGCTGTTGCCCGGCGGGCTAAGCGAGAACAGCGCCGAGCTGCTGGACGTTCCTGTCGGGCTGCCCTCCAGCCTGCTGCAGCAGCGTCCCGACGTGCTGGCTGCCGAACATGGCCTGAAGTCCGCCAACGCCGATATCGGCGCGGCGCGCGCGGCCTTCTTCCCCAGCATCAGCCTGACCGCCAGCGCCGGCACTAGCAGCGCGGCCTTGAGTGGCTTGTTCACGGGTGGCAGCGGTGCCTGGAACTTCGCCCCGAGCATCAGCCTGCCGATCTTCGACGCCGGCTCCAACCGCGCCAATCTGCAGGCCGCAGAGAGTGAACGCGATATTCAGTTGGCCACTTACGAGAAGACCCTGCAGAGCGCCTTCCGCGAGGTGGCCGATGTGCTGGCCGAGCGCGGCACCCTGCGTCAGCGCATGGACGCGCAACGNGCGCTGACCGAGGCCACAGCCAGAAGTCAGAATCTGGCGGACGCGCTGTATCGCAACGGGGCCAGCAGCTANCTGGATGCCCTGGACGCGCAGCGCGAGCTGTATGCCGCGCAGCAGAACCTGATCAGNCTGCAACTGACCGAACAGAGCAACCGCATCGCCCTGTACCGAGTGCTGGGCGGCGGTATCACCGAATAGCGGGACTGAACCGGTCCCCTCGTTGTTGACCCCATAGGTGAAATGAAATGGATAAAACCCGGATTGCCAGTTTGGCCATTGCCTTGCTCTGCGCCAGCCCGCTGCTGTCGGCGCTGCCCCAAGGCCCCGATGAGCAGCAGGGTCGTGCGGCCCAGCACGGCGGCAAGGCAGCCCACAGCCAGCCGCACAATCCAGGCAACGTTCAGAGTGCGCCGCAAAAAAGCTCGGCCAAGAGCCATGCCCAGCAACCGCCCAGGGACTTTGCCCCGGTACACCAGGCTTTTCGCGAGCATCGTGGGCAGATCGGCCGCGGCGGGCCGCTTCCCGCCGGGATCAAAATTCAGAAGGGCAAGCCGCTGCCCCATGGCTATGGCAAGCGCCTGGATGCCAGGGCGCTTAAAGGCTTGCCGCATTACCCGGGTTACGAGTGGCGTCGGGTGGGCAGCGATATCGTGCTGATTACCGTCACCAGCGGCATCGTCTACACCATTTTGCAGGGGGTGCTGGATTGACCGGGTAGACGTCTTGTTACGCTGAAAGCACCTGATATTTCGATCAACTGAACCTGGCCTGCGCTCAACCGCAGGTCAGGCGAATGATCACTTCGCTTTCATCGATATCGATATTCAGGCGCTGCGGGTTGTAATCCATGGTGGCGGCGTCGCCGGGTGCGAGTACGCGCAGGGTCTTGGCGTTGGCCTGTCGCTGCACCTGCTCGATCAGCGCGGCGCTGGCGCTCTGGCCGAGCACGCCACTGAGGTTGTCGACGTTGCAGTCGCCGCTGATTTCGGCCGCGGATCGCGAGGCCGGCTGCGAGCTGCAACCGGCCAGCAAGACGAGTAGGGCAAGGCCGGCGAGGGGGTGACGAAGCTCCATGGTCTATTTCCTTGTCTGTATAAAACCAGGCTCCAGCCTAGCAGCCGCATCCATGGCCGCTCAACGTTGCCGTGCCAATTGCGCTTGTTGGCTGGGTGACATCGCCGTCCTCAACCCGTTCGCGGATGCCCAGCAAACCTGTAGGAACGGCGGGGCACCCAGCTACTCCTCAAACCGACCCGTGGCATCACCATCCCGCTCGTAGCGCCTGCTAAGCGGGAACGGCGGCAACCAGGACTCGCGGCGGATGGTCCAGAGTTCGTAGGTGGGCTGCAGCTGGTCGGGGGCGTCCAGGCTACCCAGGCTCACTTCGATTTCGTCCGCACTGCGGGCGAACACCGGCGAGCCGCAGCGCGGGCAGAAAAGCCGCCCGGCGTAGTCGCGTGTTTCGCCCGTGATCGTCACCGCGTCCTGAGGGAATATCGCGCAGGCGTGAAATAGTGCGCCATGCTGCTTGCGGCAATCGAGNCAGTGACAAAGGCCAACCCGGTAGGGCCNTCCCGATGCCTCGATGCGCAGGTTGCCGCACAGGCAGCCGCCGGTGAATCGGTCCATAGTGCGTCTCCTCTCGAAGCGATGGGGGCGGNGGGGCTTTGTGAGCAGTATGTNCTGCCTGGTATAGCCGCACTTTTCGGCCTTGTCGCCACGCCCTGCAGCCAACAAGCGCGCTNCTGCCCAGGCAAACCGACCGTTGCACCGCGCCCGGGTTTTCATACACTCTGCCTTTCTTTTCCTCAGGCAAGGCCCTCCCGTGCAACCGGTGATCTCGATTCAGCAACTGAGCAAGACCTACGCCAGCGGCCATCCGGCGCTGCAGCAGATCGATCTGGATATTCGCCAGGGCGAGATCTTCGCCCTGCTCGGGCCCAACGGCGCGGGCAAGACCACCCTGATCAGCATCGTCTGCGGCATCGTCAATCCGGGCGGCGGGCGGGTGCTGGTGGGCGGCAAGGACATCATTCAGGACTACCGCGCGGCCCGTTCGCAGATCGGCCTGGTGCCCCAGGAGCTGGTCAGCGATGTGTTCGAAACTGTCTGGGCCACGGTGAAGTTCAGCCGTGGCCTGTTCGGCAAGAAGCCTGATCCGGCCTACCTGGAGCGGCTGCTGCGCGACCTGTCGCTGTGGGACAAGCGCGACGCGAAGATCTTCGAGCTGTCCGGCGGCATGAAGCGCCGGGTGATGATCGCCAAGGCGCTCTCCCACGAACCGCAGATNCTGTTTCTCGACGAACCCACCGCCGGCGTCGACGTCGAGCTGCGCCGCGATATGTGGAACATGGTGCGCAGCCTGCGCGANCGCGGGGTGACCATCATCCTCACCACCCANTACATCGAGGAGGCCGAGGAGATGGCCGACCGCATCGGGGTGATCAGCAAGGGCCGGATCATTCTGGTGGANGACAAGCAGGTGCTGATGCACAAGCTCGGCAAGAAGCAGCTGACCCTGCATTTGCAGCAGCCCCTGAACAACCTGCCGGCGGAGCTGAGTGGCCACCGCCTGGAGCTGGCGGACGAGGGCCATGCCCTGGTGTTCACCTTCGATGCGCAAAGCGAGCACACCGGCATCGCCGAGCTGCTCAAGGACCTGGCCCAGCACGGCATCGACTTCAAGGACCTGCAGTCCAGTCAAAGTTCCCTTGAGGAGATTTTCGTCAGCCTGGTCAAGGAGTCGCGCGCATGAACCTGTATGCCATCAAGGCCATCTACCTGTTCGAGCTGGCGCGCACCTGGCGCACCCTGTTGCAGAGCATCGCCACCCCGGTGATCAGCACCTCGCTGTATTTCGTCGTGTTCGGTTCGGCCATCGGTTCGAGCATGACCCAGATCCAGGGGGTGAGCTACGGGGCCTTTATCGTGCCGGGGCTGATCATGCTGGCGCTGCTCACCGAGAGCATTTCCAACGCCTCATTCGGCATCTATATGCCCAAGTATTCGGGGAGCATCTACGAGCTGCTGTCGGCCCCGGTGTCCTACCTGGAAATTCTGATCGGCTATGTCGGCGCGGCGGCCACCAAGTCGATCATCCTCGGCCTGGTGATCCTGGTCACGGCGCGGCTGTTCGTCGATTTCGAGATTCTCCATCCGTTCTGGATGCTGGCCTTTCTGGTGCTCACCGCGCTGACCTTCAGCCTGTTCGGTTTTATCATCGGCGTATGGGCCGATGGCTGGGAAAAGCTGCAGATCGTGCCGGCGCTGATCGTCACCCCGCTGACCTTCCTCGGTGGCAGCTTCTACTCCATCAGCATGCTGCCGCCGATGTGGCAGACGGTGACCCTGTTCAACCCGGTGGTGTACCTGATCAGCGCCTTCCGCTGGAGCTTCTACGGCGTGTCCGATGTCAATGTGGTACTCAGCCTGGGGATGATTCTCGGCTTTCTGTTGCTGTGCATCCTGGCGGTGGGCTGGATCTTCAAGACCGGTTATCGGCTGAAAAGCTAAGGCAGAAACCGTAGCCCGGAGGCCAACCGGGTTACTCCATTCCACGCAAGCGTTACGGGGAGGGTTATGGACGACGCTCAACCAGCCCGGTTCGACGCCATCTACCGCGACGAATCGCGCCGCGTGCTGGCCAGCCTGATTCGCCTGCTGGGGGATTTCGACCTGGCCGAGGAGGCGCTGCACGAAGCCTTTCGCGCGGCCATGGAGCAATGGCCGCAGACGGGCATACCGGCCAACCCGCGGGCCTGGCTGGTGTCGGCGGGGCGCTTCAAGGCCATCGACCAGTTACGCCGCCAGCGCCGCTTCCAGCCTCTCGATGAACAGGCCGAACTGCCCGACGCGACGGCGCTGGCGGACGACGAACTGCTCGAAGACGACCGCCTGCGGCTGATCTTCACCTGCTGCCACCCGGCCCTGGCCAGCGATGCCCAGGTGGCCCTGACCCGTCAGCGCGATGCCCTGAATATGGTGCCCAGGCTTCTGCCCATGCTGGCCGTGGAGCAGGACTACCGCTTCCAGGGCCCGCAGGGCGAAGTGGGCCTGCTCGAGCTGTTCGCGTGCCGCAGCCAGTTGATCGTCTATCACTTTATGTACCACATGGACCGCGGCGAGGGCTGCGACGGCATGCCCGATCTGGACGGCAAGGGCCTGCACTGGACCCGCCCGCACGACAAATACGAACAACCCGCGGCGCGGCAAGACTGCTGCGCCCACAAGGCTTGAATCCCCCACAAGGAGGCAACCGGCATGAGCTATCACAACTTACACACCGCGCTGCAGGCCACCCTGGACAGCTGGACCGAGGCCTGCAGAAGCAAGGACGTGGCGCGCATCATGGCTCACTACAGCGAAGACGTAGTGGCCTACGACGCCATCGGCCCGCTGCGCTTCGTCGGCCGGGCCGCCTACCAGGCGCACTGGCAGGCCTGCATGGAAATGTGCAGCGGCCCGACCCTGTTCGAACCCCACGACCCCAGCTTTATCGCCAGCGGTGAAATGGGCGTGGCCCATTACCTGCTGCACTGCGGCGGCAGTGACGACAAAGGCCAGATGCAGAGCAGCTGGATGCGCGTAACCCAGTGCCTGCGCCAACAGGACGGGCGCTGGCTGATCATGCACGAACACTTCTCCATGCCCTGCGATATGGAGAGCGGCAAGGCGCTGTTTGATTTGCAGCCGGAGTAGGGAGCCACGCGGCAGAAACGAGTAAGCCCTGTATACGCAGGGCTTTTTCGTTAGGCATCTGGAGGGGCGGTGGGAATCGGACCCTCTGTTTCTGCCTGCGTTATCCCGCAAAGCCCTGTTATTACTGGGATCTAGCTAACTCGCACCCGCATTGATCCGCTTTTCTGCGCTGTGATTTCGACACATTTTCGACACGTTAGCTAGACAGCCTTGAGGTCGATCAGTAGCGTCTAGCCATCACTGCACCTTGGCTGATTAAGACCATGGGCCTTCCATGTCGCTTTTTCGCCTACCTTAGTCGCGTTTCTCATTCGTGAATTTTTGCAAATCAAGGGATTACAGCATGACAGTGGACGTTATCAGACACTTTAAGGTGTGTTATGCGACAGCAATGTCGTCTAATTAATAGTTATGCAAATACCAAGGAAAAACCATGCGCCTCTTAAGCTTTGCCTTTTTTTGCATTACGTTGGCAGGTTGCACAACAATTCAGCACAGCACCAGATTATCAACAAGCCTCCATGCAAAAGAATATAACTCTATTGCCGCGCAATACATGGACAGGCCTACATTTTCAGCAGTAGAGAAAATGAGCGACGGTGAAACTGTTCTATCTGTATCCATAGACAATTATGGCTCCGCGCAAAGTAGCCTTAGGTTTTCAAAAAAACACGTACAAGAGTATCTAGCATTAATCGCTAAATACTCCGAGTGGGAGCAGTTCGCAAAATCAAGAGGCGACGCATTTACAAAAGAAATTGGCAGCGCTTCCTCATGGGGAAATGGCATGGCCGGGGCCCTGAAGTTTACATTTCACAGCGGTAACTCAAACGTCCACTTTCTATCTATAGCATTCTGTGCAGCCGGCACATGCCTAGAGGACAAAGCGTTGTATTTCGACGCTAAAAACACAACAGAGCTAAAAGCCTTGCTGCAAAACCTAAAGTCTGGCGCTATTCAACAGAAAGACATAGATTCCGTGTATCGGTAATCGCATAACTACTGGTTCAAGCCGTTCGCTTCGCTCACTCGGGACGGGCTAAAGCCCGCCCCTTAACCAAACGTTATGCATTAATGTCATTTTCAGCGTGGGAAGAATGACCGCAAAAGAATTTAAACTCCTTGAAATATCTTGGCTCAAAGGCTTCTGCGATGACTTGCTGGCGGATAGGGATGCTGCCTCGATAAAGAAAAAGTTAAAGTTTTTATTAGACTTCTATGGAATCATAAATTTTCCGCTGAACCCATCGCCTGACAAACTAATATTTAGAGCCAGAAAAACTGATGAGTATGGTTTCAGTCATGTATCAGAGCTTGGATGCCCGCCTGCTGAGCTAACGGGAGCGGGCCGTTTAAATGAGCCTCTCCGGCCAATTTTATATACAAGCCAAAACATGTGGTCTGCCTACGATGAGATAAGGGCAAAAAAGGACGATTACGTTCAGGTTGTATCTTATAAATTTAGAGACAGCCAAGCCCCTAACACCGCCATTATTGGAGGCATAAAAGATATCTTTCGATGGGGGCAATCAAGACATAGTTCCGCCATCACAGACCATGTTAAAAAAACCTTCAACTCACTAGCCGAGCACAATCCGCTAGCGCTAAAAAGCTACATATATACCGACTCTTTCCTTTCTGGCTTACTTACAGATCATGCGGCAAGTGAGAAAAACTACATTCACACTTGTTCTATTGGTGAGCTTATTTTCGAAAAGCACACCCATTTGGATGCCATCTGTTACCAAGGTATCGAGTCTAGCGGGGCGCTAAACTTAGCATTCAAAGAGTCCAGAGCCCTAGATATTTTAAGTGTTGACTCAATACATTTATTTAAAATTGATAACTCATACGGATATGGCGTTTATGATCAAATATTGGTGAAAGCTGCAAAATCAATAGAAGGCAGTGGCCGCATATTTTGGGAATAAATGCATAACAACTGGTTCAAACCGTTCGCTTCGTTCACTGGGACGGGCTAAAGCCCGCCCCTTAACCAAACTTTAGGAGTAATTCCACATGACACTGAGTGATGCCGCAAACATCTCAATAATTTCAGGAATATTCGTGGCAGTCCTTACATATATAACCAACTCCTACTTTCAATTCAGAGATAAAAGAATTGAAAACCTTGGTCGATATCTAGAGGCACATGAAAAACTTTTCCAGAAAGACAGCTTCTTGATTTCAGTCATAAAAGGATTTAGAGGCCGGGACATACAAAAGAGATCCTGCTTGTAAAGACACGGAAACAAAATTTAATCGTTTCTTAGGTGATGTTGAGGATCTAGCACTTCTAACATCGCACAAGACGGTGCCACTAACAGTTCAGGTTTATATGTTTGGCTGGTTTGCGCAAAAAATCCAGCCACACATCACTAACGAAGAACGAGGCAACATCTTTTGGGAACTTGCGGTTCATTATATAGATGGGCTAAATAAGGCCGCAGATGACTACTCAAAACTTCCAAATGAAAAAAGAGAAAAGTATCTTAGGAAAAACTCATTGGAGTATAAGAAATACTCCTAGCAACTCGTTCAAATCACTCGCTTCGCTCACTGGGACTGGCTAAAGCCAGCCCCTTAACCAAACGTTAGGCTGTACTACTAATTTCTATACTGGAGTCCAACCCGAGACTTGCAGTTCCTTTGCTCAACGCTTCCGTTCGGGCTCCCGCACACCCAGTCTTTTAGCTTCTGCTCTTCTTTGATCACCGTCACCCGCATTTTTCTGGCGGGTTTTTCTGGCTCTATCGGTTGATAGGCGTCTTGGAAGGTCAGCACATTATCTGCGCCCTTCGGTGTGTAGTTCAGATCATTGAAGACTGTTTGCTTGGTGGCGGTGTTTTCTGTGGCTGTAGGCAGTTCCGCTTGCGGTTGAGACATTGCGTCTCGCCTTGCCTGTTCTTCGACCACCTTGCTCCAATCCGTCCCGGGCTCTGCTCGACGGATCTCTGCAACTGGTACGGGTTTTGGCTGCTGTTTGCTTTCGGCGAGGTTCTTTACGGTGCCCTGCAGGAACGCTTGGCTAGCTACGTAAAGTGCGCCGACGGTGATAACGGTGCCGATCAGGCCCGGAATCACCACACCCAGGTTGCCGCGTTTGCGGCTGTTGCTTCTGATCCATTCGGGGGCGTCATGCCTGTCAGCCTTCATCCTTTTCTCTCCCTGTCCTTCGGGCATACCAGCGTCTAGTCACTTCCTGGATGATCGCTATCCCGCCGCGAACCATCCCGATGCTTTGCGCCTCAACCCGCCAGTCGACACTTCTTCGACTCTGCGGAACGGCAGAAACGAAAAAGCCCTGCATCAGCAGGGCTTTTTCGTTAGACATCTGGAGCGGGCGATGGGAATCGAACCCACAGCTCTAGCTTGGGAAGCTAGGGTATTACCACTATACGACGCCCGCAGCGGGTGCCTTTATACCGGAAGTCCGGCCTGAAATGAAGCCCGCGCCGCGGTTATCTGCAATATCGCGGTGCGGGCGGGGGTTGTGTGCAGGCTTCATACGGCCAGCGCGTGCAGCACGTCCATTTGTGGGCGGTAGTGGGTCTGGCGCAGTGGCTTGCTCTGCAGGAAGCCCAGCAGTGCGGCCTGGCTCTGCAGCCACGCGGCTTTGTGCTCCATGTCGAGGAAGTGCCCGGCGTTGTCGATGGTGACGAACTGGCAGTCGCTCAGGTGCTCGGCAAACAGGCGCACATCCTCCGGCGAGGTGTAGGCGTCGTGTTCGCCGTTGACGAACAACACCGGGATGTCGATGGCCGACAGACACTGCATCTGGCAATGGGCGTCTAGGTGCAGCACCTGGTGCACATGGGCATGCATCTGCTGGTATTCGTGGCTGTCCAGGCTGCTGATATGGCGATGGTTATAGCGCTTGAACAGCGACGGCAGGTAGCGGCCGATGGTGCTGTTGACCAGGTGACCGAGCTGGTCGCCGTCGAGGGCGTGCAGGTGGGTCAGGCCTTTTTCCAGGTAGTCGATCATCGGCTCGTTGAGCAGCGGCGAGAAGGAGGTGATAACCGCCTTTTCGATCCGCGCCGGACGCTGGGCCAGGGCCAGCATGGCGGCGACGCCACCCCAGGAGAACGACATCAGGTGGTCGGCGCGGAACTGTTCGATCAGTTCGAGCAGGATGCTGGCCTCGTCTTCCTTGGTGATCGGCTGGTGGTGATGGTTGTGCGGCTTCGACTGGCCGGCATAGGGCTGGTCGTAGAGCACCACATTGAACTGGGTGCGCAGGTATTTGACCGTTTGCGCGAAGGCGGCGGTGGTGGAGAGAGAGCCGTTGACCAGGATAATGGTCTTGCGCGCGCTCGGGTTGGCGTAGAACTCCGTGTAGATCTTGTAGATCCCGTGAACATCGACGACAGCGGTAGCTGGCTTCATGTCGTTTTCTCCTGGCGCAAGTCGGGGCGTGGCAAAACGGCGGGGCCGTTAAACCGGGCATAAAGGACAGTCAGGAAAGCGCCTGGACATGACAAACGAATGTCAGGCTGGGAGATTTTTATAAGTATTTATTTTTCAATCAGTTAGGGCTGAAATAGAGCATCGCACCGACCTTTTTCAAGGTGGCGGAGGATGTCGTGTTACCAGGCAGGAACCCATTTCGCGCAGAGCGCAAGCAACTGAAAGAACGCTTGGATGGTCATCTGTGACTCGTCGGTCACATCAAGACCTTATGGCTCGATTTAAGCAGTGGGCCCTGGTGCTGGCAAGCCTTTATTCCCTTAGGGCACTACCGTTTATCGGTTAGCTTGCGAACGATGTGACCTGGGAGAAAATTGACGTCAGCGCTTTTAAAAGCTGGCGATCTCCAGCGCGCTCAATTCGCGGTATTGCCCGGGGCAGAGGCGCTCGTCGAGCTGGATGGTGCCCATGCTGACGCGGTGCAGGCCGATCACCTTGTTCTGGAAGTGACCGAACATGCGCTTGACCTGATGGTAGCGACCTTCGAAGAGGGTCAGGCGAGCGTGTCGCGGGGCGAGCAGTTCGAGGATGGCGGGGCGGGTGGTCAGGTTTTCGTACTGGAAGTACAGGCCGCGGGCGAACACCTCGACACAGGCCGGGTCGATTTCGTCCTGGGTGTGCACCAGGTAGACCTTGGGTTGTTGCCCGGTGGGGGCGGTGGCCCGGCGTGACCACTGGCCGTCGTTGGTGAGCAGCAGCAGGCCGCTGGTGTTGAGGTCCAGGCGGCCGGCCAGGTGCAGCTGGTGTTTGTCCGGCTCGTCGAGCAGGTCGAGCACGGTGCGGTGCTCGGGGTGTTCGGTGGCGCTGACCACGCCGACCGGCTTGTGCAGCATCAAGTAGCGCGCGGCCTTGCCGGCCTGCAGTAGCTCGTCGTCCAGTTGCACGCGGCTGAACTGGCTGACTTCGCTAAGGCCGTCGCGCTGGATCTGTCCGTCCACCTGCACCCGGCCGCTGGCGAGCAGCTGGCGGGCTTCCTGGCGGTTGCAGTGCGGCAGGTTGGCGAGAAAACGATCCAGGCGCATGGCTAGTCGGCGGGCTGGTCGGGTTGCGTCGGCGGCAGTTCCCGAGCGCAGCGCAGGCACAGGCAGCTGCGCGCGCGGGCCTCGGCGGGCAGGTTGTCGAGCACCGCGGGGGCGATGCTCAGGTCAAAGCACCAGCAGTGTTCGACGGGCGTGCTCGCGCCCGCCTGGGCGCACTGGTTGGCCTGGCCGCAGCGCGGGCAATGCTGGGGCGAGAGGCTCATGCGGTTTCTTCGCACAGGCGGTTGCGGCCACTCTGTTTGGCCCGGTACAGGGCGCGGTCGGCGCGGGCAATCAGCTGGTCGAGGGCGTCGTCTGCCTGCAGGTGGGCCAGGCCGATACTGGTGGTGATCTGCAGGTCGGTACCGTTATGCAGCACGCGGTTACGCTCGGTCTGCTGGCGGATTTTCTCGCCCAGCTCGCGCGCCTGTTCGGGGGAGGTGTCCTTGAGCAGGAGGATAAATTCCTCGCCGCCCCAGCGGCAGATGATGTCGGACTTGCGCAGGTTGTCCCGCAGGTCGCTGGCAAAGCCGCGCAGCACCGCATCGCCGGCCAGGTGGCCTTGCTGGTCGTTGAGCGCCTTGAAGTTGTCGAGGTCGAGCAGCAGCGCGCAGAGCGGGCTGTTGTTGCGCCGCGCCTCCTGCAGCGCCTGGACCGCCAGCAGGTCGAAGCCGCGACGGTTGAGCAGTTCGGTGAGCTGGTCGGTGGTGGCCAAGGCGGTGATGCGCGCCTGGTAGCGGCGCAGGGCGAGGCTGACCAGGCTGATCACCACCAGGGTCACCAGCAGGCAGATCAGCAGGTTCAGGTACAGGGAGTAGCGCAGCTCGTCCAAGGCGGCGTTTTCCGGCTTGTCGACAAACAGGTACCAGTTCAGCTCGGGGATAAAGCGCACATTGAGAAAGTGGCCGCGGCCCTGTTCCCGGTACTCGAAGTTGCCACTGCTGGGCAGCGGCAGTTTCGCCATCAGGTTGGCCAGCTCCGGCAGTTCGCCGATCGACTGGCCCACCCTGGCCCCCATGGGGCCGCCGCTGGCTCCGGTGAGGACGATACGGCCCTCGGTATCGACGAAGAACACGCTGCGGTTGTAGCGCTGCTGGTAGGTGTCGATCAGCTTGACCACCGCATCCACGGTCAGGCCGACGCCGGTCGCGCCGATAAAGCGCTGCTGGTAGTCGAACACCTTGTAGTTGATAAACACGGTCATGCGGTCGTCGTTGGCCATGTCGACGTCGACATTGATTTCGTAGGGGGCCTGCATATCGCGCACGCGGAAATACCAGGCGTCGCGCGGCTCGCTGGCCTCGACGTGCTTGAGCACGCCCTTGGCCTGGTAGTAGGTGCGGCTCTGCTCGGTGACGAGAAAGCTGGTGACGGTGCCGTAATGCTCCTGCACTTCCTGCAGGTAGCGGGTGATCTGCGCGGGGTCCTGCTCGCCGGCCAGAATCCAGTCACGCATATAGGTGTCGCGGGACATCATCGAGGAAATCAGGATGGGGCGGACCAGGTCCTTCTGGATTTCCGAGTAGACGTTGTCGGAGGTCAGCGGCAGCTCGGTGTCGATAATCCCCGCGCGGATCGAGTCCAGGGCGGTGTAGTAGCTGACCAGCGAAGTGGTGAGGAAGCCACAGCCGAGCAATAGCAGGATCAGCAGAATCAGCGGGCGTTGCCGGGTAACGGGGGCGGGACGTGACATACAAAGGGTCTACGGGGGGAAGTTGAGCGCATTGTAGCCTTGGCCATTGGCGTCTGTCGGCGCTATNGCNCGGGCCGTTCATCGCGGCCCCCATGGCCANGCTTGCTGCCGGGTGCAGCGCAGGCCTATGGTGCGCGCACACGAAGAGTCTCCTTGGTGACTTGTGATGCGCTGGCCGGCATTGCGCCTTGCTGAATTGCCCCCGAATGAAGCACCCCTATGTCAGGCTGTGTGATAACGACTGCGCTCGGTTATGCGGCGTTAACCACAGTCTGGTTCGGGTCCTTTTCAGCCATCCGAGCCGCCCATGTCCAGCGTCAGCCCTGGCTACCGCATCAAGTATTCAACCCTGAGTATCGGCGCAGAGGATTTCCACCTGTGTTCCCTGCGCGATAAACAGCAGTTTGCCGATCGCGATGGCCTGGCCGAACGGGCCGGCATCTCCTCGGCGACCTGGCCGCTGTTTGGCCAGCTGTGGCCGGCCGGCGAGGTACTGGCGCAGACCCTCAGCGGCATGGCGGTGCAGGGCTTGCGTATTCTCGAACTGGGCTGCGGCCTGGGGCTGACCAGCCTGTTGCTGCAGCGCCTGGGCGCGGACATCACCGCCAGCGACCACCATCCACTGGCCGGCGAGTTTCTCCTGCGCAATGCCGCGCTCAATGAGCTGCAACCCATCACCTACCTGAACTGCGACTGGGCCGCGTACTACCGGGAGCTGGGCCTGTTCGACCTGATTATTGGCAGCGACCTGCTCTATGAGCGCGACCATCCCGCCTTGCTCGCCGACTTTATCGCCCGCCATGGCGCACGCTGCTGCCGGGTCCTGATAGTCGATCCCGGCCGTGGCAATGGCGCGCGGTTCAGCCGCGAGATGGGCAACCATGGCTACCAGCAGCTGGCCGACCCGCTCAATGATCTGGATAACCCGGATGCGCCATTTAAGGGGCGCATCCTCAGTTATCAGCGTTCCAGCGCTCCGTAGGGGCGCAGTGCGCACCGAGGCCAGCCAGGTGTTTGACCGTGCCCAACCTACGCGCCTCAGGCCTTGCTCTGCAGATAGGTCTTCCAGCCGCCAAAGTGGCTGATGTCGACTGCCCCGGCCAACCCATAGGGTTCGCAGATAAAGCCGCTTTCCCAGCTGCCATCGCCCAGTTGCACCTTGCCCAGGCCCAGGGGGGCGGGGATGCCGGTGAGGAAGGAACCCAGCTCGGCGCTCGGCAGCTCCCAGACTTCCACGGCGATGGCCACGCCGCCTTCGGCGACTCGCAGCATGCCGGGCCGCAGCGGTGGGCCACCAGCCAGGGCGTAGAGCTGATAGTCCGGCGAACTGTGGGTAGCTTCGACCAGTCGGCCGCCGCGCTGTTTGAGCTGCCAGTTGAGCGGCAGGCCATCCAGATGGGCACCGCAGACCACCAGGCGGGCGCGGTCATTGCGCGCGAGGGTGGTCGGCGCGCCTGGCTGCAGGCGGCGCTCGCCGGCCAGTGGCAGCTGCTGTTGGCGCTGCAGGGCCGCGGCCAGGCTCAACAGGTACTGGTCGGTAAAGACGCGGCCGAACAGGGTCACCCCCCAGGGCAGGCCGTTGGCCATAAACCCCGCCGGCACCGCGACGGCGGCGTAGTCGAGCATATTCATAAAGTTGGTGTAGTAGCCCAGGTCGGCGTTGCGCGCCACCGGTTCGGCCTGCAGTTCGGCCAGGGTCACCGGGCGTGGGTAGGCCGGGGTCAGTACGCAATCGACATCGGCCATGATCCTGTCGCAGATCGCTTTCAGCGCCTGCAGGCGGTACTGGGCGCGGAAGGCGTCGACGGCCGTGGTCCCCGGTGCCTTTTCCAGTACGGCGCGGATCACCGGCAGCACAGCGTCGGGCTGAGCCTCGATCAACGCGCCGGCGACGCTGTAACGCTCGGCCACCCAGGGCCCCTCATAGAGCAGGCGGGCGGCCTCGAGAAAGGGTGCGAAGTCGATTTCTACCGCTTCGCCGCCCAGGGCCTTGAGTTGTTCGATGCTGGCGGCGAACAGCGCCGGGCTCTCGGCGCAGCCAAGAAACTCCAGCTGTTTGGGCACGCCGAAACGAAAGCCCGGGCGGGGTGCGCCAAAGGCGCTGCCATCGTTCCATAGCGGGTTGCTGCGGCTGTATTCGTCGCGAGGATCGAGGCTGGCGGTCAGGGCCAGCAACTGGCTGGCCTCGCTGGCCGTGGCGGTGAAGTAGGTGACGCAGTCCAGGCTGCGACAGGCGGGCACCACGCCGGCGGTGGAGAGCAGGCCCTTGCTGGCCTTCAGGCCAACCAGGTTGTTCAGCGCGGCCGGCACCCGGCCACTGCCGGCGGTATCGGTGCCCAGGGCGAAGCTGGCCACGCCCAGTGCCACGGCCAGGGACGAGCCTGCGCTGGAGCCGCCGGACGGATAGTCCGGGTGCACCGAGTTGCGGCAGGCCCCGTAGGGCGAGCGGGTGCCGTTGAGGCCGGTGGCGAACTGGTCGAGGTTGGTCTTGCCCAGCGGCACGGCCCCCAGGGCAAGCAGTTGCTCGACCAGGGTGGCGCTGTGCTCGGGCGTGTAGGCAAAGGCCGGGCAGGCCGCGGTGGTGGGGATGCCGGCCAGGTCGATATTGTCCTTGATGGCGAAGGGCACGCCGTACAGCGGCAGATCCTTCGCCGACTTGCCGTCCAGCGCGGCGAGATAGGGTTCCAGCTCCGCTTCGGTCAGTAGATGGATAAACAGATTGAACTCGGGATTAAGTGCCGCGGCCTGGTCGCGCAGGGCCGTGATCAGCTGGCGCGGAGTGGTGCTGCCGGCCAGGTAGGCGGCTTTTAGTGCGTCGAGGCGGAGATCGAATTCGTGTTGCATAGGTAGCGTCCTCTGTAGGGTGGATGGCGCTTTATCCATCCACCGTCGATGCCGTGGCATCGCAATTGGGGTGGCCGCTTGGTGGATCGGTGAAGCGTGATCCACCCTACGGTTTTATGCTTCTTGCAAAACCACCACGCGCTGGCCGGCGCGTACCGGCGAGCCGGGTTCTACGCGCACCTCGCTGACTACGCCGTCTATCGGGGCGAGCAGGGGGATTTCCATCTTCATCGACTCCAGAATCACCAGCACATCACCGGCCTTGACCCTGCTGCCTGCCGTCACCTGCACCTGCCAGAGGTTGCCGGCGATATGGCTTTCGATGCTGTGCAGGCCGGCACCGAGGGGGGCGTCTTCGCCGAGATCGGCGGCGACTTCCTCGCTCTCGTAGTGCGCCTGGCCGGAGGCGATCCAGCGCTGGCGTTCGGCATCGAAGGCAGCGCGCTGCTGGTTGCGGAAGGCCTCGATGCCCTCGGCTTCGCGGTCGAGAAAGGCCTGGTAATCGGCCAGGTGCAGTTCGCTGTGCTCGATGCGCAGGTCATAGCGGCCCAGGGGGAAGTCACGGCGAATGCGCAGCAACTCCTCGGCAGAGACCGGGTAGAAGCGGATCTGGTCGAAGAAGCGCAGCAGCCAGGGCTTGCCGTCGAAGGCGGCCACTTCACGGTAGCGGTTCCACATCTGCAGGGTGCGGCCGACGAACTGATAGCCGCCGGGGCCTTCCATGCCGTACACGCACATATAGGCACCGCCGATGCCCACGGAGTTCTCGGCGGTCCAGGTGCGTGCTGGGTTGTACTTGGTGGTGACCAGGCGATGGCGCGGGTCGAGCGGGGTGGCCACCGGCGCACCGAGGTAGACGTCGCCCAGGCCCATCACCAGATAGCTGGCTTCGAAGACGGTTCTGTAGACCTCGTCGAGATTGGGCAGGTCGTTGATCCGGCGGATAAATTCCAGGTTGCTCGGGCACCAGGGGGCATCCTTGCGCACCGTGGTCATATATTTCTCGATGGCCAACTGGCAGGCCGGATCATCCCAGGACAGCGGCAGATGGACGATCCGCGAGGGCACCTTGAGGTCTTGCGCGGCGCACACGGCATCCCATTCGCCGATGACGATGGCCAGCAGATTGGCCAGCGACAGGGTTTCCGGCTGGTAGTGCAGCTGCAGCGAGCGGATGCCAGGGGTGAGGTCGATCACCCCATCGAGCTGCTTGGCCTCCAGCGCCTGCATCAGCGCATGGCCACGGAAGCGCAGCACCAGATCCAGCTCTGGCGCGCCGATTTCCAGCAGCACATGAGTGTCGCCGGACAGGCGCGCGACCAGGCGTTTATCGGCTTCGCCGATATCCAGGACGATGGGGGAGGTGAGGGTAATCTCTTTTGTAGGAGCGGCCTTGGCCGCGATTGCGTTGTCAGCTTGA
>C687J35021_10000567_pt1 | contig 29164 bp, 57 predicted proteins | sample RifCSPhighO2_12_FD_35021 | JGI IMG/M metagenome (IMG submission 35021) | reverse complement strand
GCTCTGATAATTAGATTATCGTCCATATCAATTTTCCTTTCACTCTATTATACGCTCTCACTTCACTTTCAAAGCCTTCAGAATCAGAAACAAATCACCTCTAGTCTCTACATCACAAAGTCGTATCTCATCGAGACCTCTTGTCAGATAGACTGCTATTCTACCTACACCAGCAACCCCTACCCTCAGACGAAATCCTTTTGCCTGGAGAACCCAAGCCTTTGGATCAAACCCGAGTTCCTTTAGCCAATCTTCAAAACCTTCTCCAAAGATAAAATGAGTATCAAACATCTGCTCGATCTGTCGAGCGTTCTCTTCAACTACTTCCATCATACTTGCCATTTCTCTATCCTTCACCTTGAATTCTATCTTCGATGGGACCTGGAGCCATCGATGCTCTCCATCTGAACTCAGCTGCCTTGATTTCTTTCTCACCTATAACCTGTTCCGCAGCCTGCATAACCAGAACGTACTCTTGAGCACAGACACTCATCGGAGCCTTAGATTCAAGAAACCAAACAAGTCTTTTCAGACGGTTGATGTAGCGAGTCTTCCATTCAGCGGGAGTCATTCTGTCTCCTCCCCTTCATTCTCCCTAAACCTCGACACGTCACCATCTGCCTCCTCAGCCTTCGTCTCAAACACCATCGCCTCTATCCTCTTCACTTCCCCTGTCTTCACCCCTGCCCGGAACTCTTCTAACACGGCCTTTGACTTGATAATCAAATCAATCGGAGCCTCATACCAAAACGACTCTAATGTCCTCTGTGTCTCTCCACCAACCAACTTCGCCTCTGTGATAATCTCTTTCGAAATTCTTCCTATCGTCCCTGCCGGATACAGACCCTCCAATTTCGCACATGCCTCAAAACATGCCTTCGCCACCGTCAGATAAGAAGGATCACCAGTCTTCCCTCTCACCTTCCTCATCTCTACTGTCACCTTCCCTGTCCCTTGACACACTGAACAATTCTCAATCACCAGATACCCTTCACCGTGACATTTCAAACACACTCTGAACTTCCCTGCCATGAATTCTTCTTTGCCCTTCTTACACAATTCACACCTCTGTCTCTTCTCTCCTGTCCCTCTACACTCCTCACACCCTCTTCTCGTTATCGTGAATTCTTCTTCATCCTGTCTTGATCTTTCATAATCATTCAAAGCCGCAACCGCGACCGCCTCTATCTGCTTCACACGGATAGTCTTTTGTTGATCAAAATCCTTAACCCTCTGCTCCTCCCATCTCTTCTGAATGATCCTAATCCAATTCGAAATCGTCATATCGGTCACACCAAATGCAGCCGCTAACTCTTGCTGATTTGTCAATCCTCTCAGAAGAAGTTTCTCAAGTCGAGCCAGTTTTTTCTCCCGTTCGACTGCTGCCCTAGGTTTTTCATCTTCTCTCTTTTTCATATCTCTTTCTCAAATCAAACATAACAAAAACTTGACATTTCTTTATACTAACGATTGAATGTCTCTTATAGATTCTTCTTTCGTCTTGTCTTCACTTCTGTCACAACTTCTTCCAATCTGGATTCCCTTTACCATCGCTAAACGGTATTCGTGTGTTAGCCATTTTGCAAATTCTGGACTATAGATATCAGTTGGGATCTTTTCACTTAGATCAAGGGTGATACTTCGATTCCTCTGTATCGCAGAGGCTATCTCAGATTCTCGATACCAGTCCTCAGCGACCTTCCACGGAGTAGTCAAATGCTGTTCTTTCATGATTTTTGCATTCTTCCGGCAAATGAAAAACCTTCTGTAAATCCAGCCGTAAAAACCGCCTTCGCCGTTTCGACTAGGTCTGCCTTTCGAATCGAATCAGCACAGGCAGCCACAGACATGAAATCATCAAATCCTTTCATGGCTGCTAACAGCATCTCGAGAGCTCTTTCTTCTACCAAATCTGCTCTTTCTTCTGGACTCATTATCTACTCCAAAACAGAATGAAAAGAATCGTAGTCAATACCAGAAGAATCAACCACCCAACCTGATCAGCCATCCAGTAACCTTGACTTCGGTAGAATCTGTCCTTGAATTTCTTGTACCATTCTGTTGGAGATTCAGTTGGTTTCACTTCTATTCCTTCGAAACCACCGTAAATCGAATTCCGTTACTCGCCATCTGAAGAATGAAATGATAAATCGATATGCCTGTCATCTCATCCAACGTCATCGGAATTCTTCCTGCTTTGATGAGAGATTTATTCAGAGATGAAACACATTCAAGAACGGCTTTTCCATATTCTTCTTGCGAATGATTCACAGAGGATTTGATTTCATCTATCTTGGCATACTCTATGGACGTGGGTTTGGTGCTGTCTTTGATCCTCCCCAGAAAAGAATTGCCACAGGATCTGCAGATGACTACCACTGGATCAGGACTGCTTTTCTGTAGAAGATCTCCATACCCATCACATCTTCTCTGACACTTCGCACAGAATATTTCTACCACTGACTCATCTCCTTCACCATACTCTTCAACCGTCGAACCTGATCTTCGGAAATCGATCCTCTTGCTGAAATCTCTCTAACGGTCAATTCAATCAGAACCAAAAGATCAGCGGTGCTCAATTCGTTATCATTCACAAACTGACAGTAGATGTTAATCAGGTCTTCTCTTGATTTAGACACGACTCTCCTCCAACTCTGCGATTTCCATTCTTCCTGCCACTAAGACATCTGCTATCGCCTGAGCTTCTTTCTCTGCTGATTCTCTCAAATGGTAGTATCGCATTGGTTGATCTTGATCATCAAAACAACCCCATTTGTGATGATTCTCTCCACCGCAGACTTCAACCAAGAGTCTGTGCATCCCTCTTCTATGACAAGACGGACGAGCCTCAAGAGTGAATCGAACTCCATCAAGAAGAGTGCCTACCCACGCCTCTTCCCAGCCACCGAGATCTTTCCATGTGAGTTTCGAGTTCATTCTCTATCACCCTTCTCAGCAAGAAGTGCCTTCAGATGAGTAATCTCTTTCTCTGCTTCTTCCATCCATTCAATAGCCATCTTTACCCAGACAGGCTGAGTCCCTGTCTCAATGGCCGCGACTAGGATTTGTTTCATCTCCTTAACGCCTTGCCTACTCTTCATTCTTTCTCACTTTTCAAAAATGCCTCGATGTGTTGGCTTAGCTCACTGATATTGTACGAATCAGGTTTGTCGTAGGCTTCTACCATTTCATCGAGAACCGACTGCAAATCAACAGGTCCTCGAGCTGCTATCGACCCGTGAGTGGTTTGACTGAATTCTTTCAACACATCGTTCACACCTGACAGAAATCCTCGAATCAATCTTCTGAATTTCAAACCTTCAGAATCAAATTCGATTGGTCTTTCGATTTCATAGATCGCTCGACAATCTGCACAACGAACTGATATGGTCGCACTACCATTTGAATCATTGATAAGAGTTTCATAGGCCTCACTTTTACAGAGTGGACAAGGCATTCATCTTCTCCTTTCTATTCTACCACTTTTCCCATCGGGACACCAAATTCGAAAACCACTCTGAATTGAGTTCCACAATCAACACATTGAGCATTATGCTGTCGAGCCCAGATATTGAAAAAGGCATTTGAACCACAATTTGGACAGATGCCTTTCTCTCCTTTCGGCTCTTCTATCAACACCACTGGATGCCCATTAACTTTTCTCCCTTGATTCTGCCTCATGATTCTTTCGACGTCTTTTTCTCTGTGTGTCTCTAACAACCGCTGAAACCAGAAAGGATCGTAACCAAATCCAATCGAGTTCCAGTTAATCTGACTTCGATCCATCTGTCTTCACCTCAGAAGGAATGTGGCCGATCAATTTCAATAGAGTTCTTACCTGTCCCTCAGTTTTGATCGGAAAAATCATGTGTCCTACACTGAACTGATAGTAGACACCAGGCTCAAAATAGAACGTAGCTTCAATTCGACTCACTGGAAGACACCACGTCGAACAGTAACTACTCTTATGGTTAATCCAACCAATTGATTTGAAGAACTCCTCTGTGCATGGTTTGTCCTCTCGATTGTGCAATTCAAACCACTCCTCTTCTGCACAGACCAAACACTCAGGCCGACCCGGACAACCTACTCGTTGATGAAATCTCCTGTGAGCTTCTAACAACTCCATCAATCGTCCGAAATTCTCATCCATCTCAACCTTTCTCATCCATCTCAACCTTTCTCAGGCATCTTATCTTTTCGACAGACTCTAATCGTCGTTGTGTTCTTGACAGGTCCATTAACCCTATCAATCTCTCTAATATCTGGGAATCTCGTTATCAATTTACGGACGTACCTATCCGCCTTGCCTGGTTCTGAATCTACCACAAAACCTATTATGCCTTGCCCAGACACAGACATGACTGCTTCACCAATGATCCTTATTCTAGCCTCTTCTGGTAGATCAGCTAGATCTGAAAACCATTTCACGGATAGCTCCTCTTCAAACAACATCTCTTGAACTTCTTACCACTACCACACGAGCAGGGTTCATTTCTACTGACTCTGCCTCTAGAAATCTGTCTGGGAGTAGGTGCTACTCCCATCTCAAGAAGATTTTCTTCTTTGACACGATCTCTTCTCGCAGATTCCAAATCAACATAAATCTTTCCCGTGGCCTTATCCATTTCACCCTCCTATAAGACAACCGCACTGCATCGCGATAGCCGCACAGTTTTCGTCCTAATAGCGGACTATGCACACCTACCTAGTAACGCGGCTATCGCGTTGCTATTGCGTTGAGTAAGGTGATAATTGCTATTCCTCCACCAACCCAAGCTTCTTCAGTTTTTCAATGCACTCGTCACGTTCTCGACTCTTTTCTGTTCTCCATTCTTCAGGCCAATACTGAGAATCCGCTTCAATCTTTGTGAATTTCTCATACCAACTCAGACATTTCCTAATCGTCTCAATATCCAACCTCGTCAAACTCATCGCTCCGAGTCTGTAATCCTCAAACGCTTCCCACACCATCGGAAAGAGTGGTTTGACAATCTGTTCTCCGATGATCGTAGCGTACTGACGAATTTCAAGTTGAGCATGAGAATCCATTCGAAGACCGAGAAAGTGGAGAACATTTCTCAGATCACATTTCCAATAAGCCTCGGTGAAATTCGAAAGAGGAAGGTCTTTTCTGGCCTGTTCTCGAGCAACACCAAATTTCAATCTCTCCTGGTAGATACGTTGAGCCCTATCGTGAAAGTCTGCCTCTTGCATCGACAGATACTTCCCAGCCGAAATCAAACTTTCACCGTAAGGTTTGATCTCCTTTGGCCATTCTTCTAATCTTCCCAAGCTCCCTTGCTTATTCGTTCCACTTTGAAGTCTCCATTGGTCCGGGGGTGTCTTGTCCATCGAGTCAATCGCTTCCGTGTATCTCGTCGAATACTCATTCACGTTGGCGGTGCGATGACGAATCATCTGCCTCCATGAGTCCATCGGCATTCGAATGAGGAGCTTCAATTCGCACATTTCGAATGGGGTTCCGTGATTATGTCTCATCATATAGCGAATGAGATTTCGATCGTCTTTCTTCTGATCTTCAACAATAGACTCTCGAGCCCATTTATGTTCGACCTCATTGTAACATCCATAAACACCAGCACCTGGACCAGGAACAATCTCTCTTTCCCCGAAAAGGCTCTTCAGCTTCTTGATGTGCTTATCAGATCGCTCTTCCGCTCTCACATCCTTTCCATAACTCACCCTCGCCGCCTGAACCACAGATGAATCGTCTCCCATCACATCAACCAGACAGACGAATCCGTCACTGAGGACAGGAAACTTTTTCCAACGGAGATCTTCGACTGTTCGTTCTTCTCTGGTCAACGATCGTTTCGTGACGATGGCTGTCATTTGGGTTCTTTCTGTTCAGGTTCGATGTAACCAATCTTCTGACTTGTCTTCTGAAACTTCGCCTCTCGAATTGTCTCTAGATCGAAACCAGCAGCCTGAGCCAGAAGATCCAGATAAACTGCTACGTCAGCGAGTTCATCTGCGAGCATCATTGTCAGTTGCCCGAGAGATTCTGTGTTCCCTCGAATCCCGTCACGAATTCGATTGAGCTTCTTGATGATATTTGCAGCTTCTCCGACCTCTCCCGTCAGAGCCGTCATCCAATCACTCAAAGTCCAAGAATTGAGTTTGTGGTTGAACCCATTTGGCGCCTCACATCTCTGTCTATTTCGTTCGCTAAACGTCATCTTGCTCTTTCTTTTCAAGATTTTCAATCAAACGATTCAAGTACCAACGGGCTTTTTTCAAATCTTCCAACCCGTTCTTGTGTCTGTGCCTTGCCAAGTATTTTACGACGCAACCTTCTGAAAAATCAAGTTTCCAATCTTCAATTGCATCAATCACTTCAATCTTGCCTTGATTGTAGTGAGATGGATGATTGACAGTTTCTTTCTCAGTTGAGACAATAGCCTCATTCGGATTCAAACCATTCTTGAAACCCGGACAAATAGTATCCAGTTCAGCTTCTCCTCGACCACAAACCTTGCACAATTGGAGAACGATGTCTCCATTCGGATCTTTGATTAAAAGAGGAGCATCTTTGTCTTCACGGGTGTAAAGAGTGTGACTGAACCTCACCAACGTGTTCTTCGCTGCCCTTTCCTTCATAACCTTTCGAATGCAATCTACCTGACCCTGAGACCACATCTTCTGACCCGTTTTGTCAATGCTCTGTCCTCCCGCAGGAAAGAAACCAATTAGCTCAGCTCTTTCTCTATGAGACAATCCTCCTTCATACGGTTTGTGCGTTTCTTTCGATTCGTACGAAGATACTCTTTCAGCAGATATCACCAAAGGATCAGCTTCAGGGTTGCTCAAGTCAATCTCTTCTGATTTCTTCATAGCGTCTTCAAACTCATTCATCGCAAAGACAGCCTTCTCTTGGTGTCTATGAGGTGTGGTGAAACCTTCAGCTAACATTCCGACGCCACCAAGAAAATAACCAACAGCGTAGTCTTGCTCTTTTGGCGCAAGACCTTGAAAAATCTTATAGAGTTCATATCCTCTCATCACTCACTCCGTCGGCTTGAACTGGAGAGCATATTCAACCGCCTCAGCGTCGATCATCTTATCTGCCTTTGCAAACGACGCCAGCTTGAGAAGATTCTTCACATCTCTTCCGGTAAGGTTTGGATGTCTTGTTGTGACCTTCTTAATCTCCTCAAGAGTCATCGTCAGTCCATTCAACCCAGACAAGATTCTCCAGATCTTACTCTGATTTTCAGGTCCAGGAGGTCCGTAATGAAGTCGAGCGATGCACCGACTCGTAATTGCATCGTCAACTGAATCCTCAAGATTCGTCGTCATGAACAGAATGCAACTCGCATACTCAAGAACTCTCAGAAATGCCCCAACGATGGCATTTTGATTCAAATCAGTTCCGCGTTTCCGAATGTAGACATCTGCCTCATCGAGAAGAAGAACGGCGTTCCATCTGTTTGCTCTCATCATAATGATTGACAGATTCTTCTCAACCTGATCAGCATCCAACCCGAGTTGACTGCATTGGATCGTGTAGAGCGGACGTTCCTTGAATTCCGCAAAGACTTCTGCTGTCGCTGTCTTACCCGTCCCTGGAATTCCAACAGACAGGACATTCATGCTCTGACCCTTGTTCGCCACAATATCATTGAATTCGTTCGAAGAATGATCAACCAACAGGTTCACCATCTTCCAATCCCTGTCAGGCAAAACAAGCCTTTCTGAGACGTTCTTGTCATACTGATAGGGCGTAAGGTTATTGACGTGAATTCTCAATCTCTTGTGTCTTTTTAAATCATAGCAAGGCACAAGAGGATGAACTGGAATATCAACATCCGTTGGCTCAGCAGTGTCTTCATCTGCTTCAAGGTGACGGACGATCTCATCCTCAGAAGGTGTATGAAACCTCATATTCCAATTGTGCCATCGATAGGGATCAACCTCTCCACCACCTCGACCACTTCTCTCTTCTTTGTCGGTTTCTTGGTAGACGTCTACCACCACTCTTGATTCGCCAAAATGGTCAAGTTTGATCTTGTTTCGACCGTAACCTCTGTCACTAGACTCCGAAGCATCGTCAAGATCAACCAGACCCAATCCAACTGCCTTGCACTGAAGACCAATCTGCTCACTTCTCTTGTAGAACAGTTCAGTCTCTGTTCGCAGCCTCTCCATCAGTCGAGGAGTTTCAGACACATATCCCATCCCGTCGAGAATCTCAAGGCACGTCATCTCAAGGACATCACCTCGATGAAGTCTAAGACCGCCGCTCTTTCGACAATCGTTCTCAATGTGCCAAAGATCGATTTGACAATATTCTTCCTGCCGATCTCGAGAACTGGTGCCTGGTTTTGTCGGCTCGAAATCAACGTCACCTACATAGTAACCGCTGTAGCTGTTCCCTCCATATTGATCGCGGCTGAAGATCGCGTGGTGAGGAAGTCGAGCGAAGAAATGCTCTAGCATCCAAGCCGCTTGTCGACAGGTTCTTGCCCTGACGTTTTCAACGCCTTCTTCCGACGCTCGAAGGTATTTTTTCACATCAGACGCTGCCACCTTACATCCATGAACCTTCGCCGTCTCAAGAAGAGTGACTAGATTCTGAGTCTCACCTTTCGTCAACGCTGAAAGATCAAGCTCAGCTTCTTTCTCATAATTGAAATTGTGCCTCCTACCATTCTTTTTATAGACAATATCTCCATCTTTGTCTATTTCAAAAATGTGAAGTCGAGCCAGATCTGTTTTAAGAGCTGTGACAATTGGTGCCTTCAGTGTCAAAATCATATCAATATCCTCCCACTCTCATAAGAGCCTTTGCCTTGATAAAGATCTCCTTGAAATCTTCGCTGTAATGTCTGAACCCGTCACCGTCTTCATCACCAATAATTCCTCGATGAAGAACAAACCTTGGTTCTTTATCTTCTTCATCCTCCATCACACAGATTCGAACGTATCGAACGCCTCTAACCCACCGTCTAGTTTCTTTTCTTGGCTTCTTCGGACTGGCAGTTGAATCCCATTCATCTTCAGGTGTACCAACATCAGACGGAATTCCGACAGGTTCTACTTCCTGCCATCCGATTGGTAAAAGTGTTTCAACCATGTTCTATTGTACGAATAAGTCCATCAACCTAACTCGATCACAGTACCCAACATGAATTCCGGGTAGACGTCCCCGTCCACGTTCAAAATGAATTGGACACCAAAATCCTCCGCCAGCGACTCGATCAACTCTCTCATTCTCTGTCTGTTCTGACTCCCCCTAACCTTTGAAAACGGCTCATCCAAAACCAACACTCTTCTCCGAATAGGTCTCTCAAGAATCAGACAAGCCAATCGAAGAGCAAAGGCCGCTACATCAATCACTCCTCCTCCTGCCTCATTGATCGGATCAGTCAACACCAATCCCCCACGGACAAAAATCAGGTTGGCTTCTGTTCTGCCTCTCTTCCTCTCAAACTCTATTTTGAATTGATAAGGTTCGTCGAAAATTGTCTCAAGGCATCGAGTCACGACTGCGGCTATCTTATCATGGACCTGCTCTTGAATTGCCTGAGCTACCACCTGCAGAATTTTCTGAGCTTCTTCCGCCGCAGTCAAGAAATTCTCAGACTCGACAAAAGCTGATTTGTCTTCTTTCCATTGGAGATCAACCTGATTGAACTCGACCAGAAGCCTGTCCAACCTCTGGCGGACTAGGGAGATTTTTCCAGTAGATAGGTCCGTCGACTGAGAAATTGAAGGAGTTGCCTGCTGCATCATACCACTTTCCCTCGTGTTTCAAGGCGGTGATGTACACCCATTTCATTATCACTCCAAAAGCCTTCGTCTTCCAGCCAACAAGAATCAAAGCATCATCTGGAGCAGAGTCAATTAGTTTCCAATCAACCAACCCTGCCATCTCTGTGTTTGGTTTATCTACTACCTCAACCGATTGATTTGGGTCTGATGTCACATTTGCAAGAATCTGAACCTTGTGTCTGTCACAAACCAACATATTTCGAACCCATCTCCAACCCCAACCATCGTCAGAAGTAGGCAACAGATTCGGCCTCATTATCCTATCATTCATACAAAGATGGTAATCTTCATCAGCTACAATCAATTGCTTCTCTGCTCCACAGATGTCACATTTCCAGACATATCTGATGCTAAGTCCCATTCCTTCTCCTCTTCAATTCCTCTTCAAATTCTACGGGAAGCTCAACATTCTCAGGAACATTCTCAAAGAAAGGTGCAATTTCTGCCACTTTGAATCCTGCCAAACCACATCCAATCGCTGTCACTTTGAAATGAAGTTCATCATGAGTTCGTGCAAATTGAAGAAACTGTGAAACACCTAACTCAACTTCTCTCAATCCGACCTTTGGCCAATGCGATCTCAGTTCTTTTGTCACAATCGCATAACTTCTTCCTTGCAAACCCATTGATTGCCCCGGTATTGCACCCCAATTTTTCAAGGCTTCAAGAGCTGCTCCCTTACCATGCCTACCTTCACAGTTTGAACCGAAGACGAAGATGGTGGTCTTTTCATCCATCAGTTGCCCTCAACATACTCTTTCATGATTGATTTCTTAAACTCTTCACACTCAGCCTTCAAACTCTCCAGATGAGCACACCCAACCTCTTCAGGAATGTGATCCTCTCCTATCTCCATCATCTGCATTAACAAAGTCCAGGCTCCTGCAAAGAATGCCTTCTTCATCTCTGAAATCTGAATCTCAGACGCAGGAGTTTTTTCGAACACCATTCTCGAGAAACCCTGCCACTCACTCTGAATTGATTTCAATGCCAATTTTCTATCCTCTCAAATCTCTATTCTTAGTCCCTACAAACGATACGGACGAGGTCTTGGTTCGCCCTATCCGGTTTTCTGTAATTGTGCCCGTCTGAACAACCACAACTCCCGTAAGAAGAACTCGAATCTTGTCTGCAAACGACAATACCACGATCGTCTCTATCCTGAGTCTCCCCTTCATCTCCCACTCAGACAGAGGCTCAGGAAGAAAACAATGCCGAGCCGGAAAGAGTCTGTCTCTCAGTCTCTCGAACCAAGTTCTCTTGTCAGGTTCAAACGAACAAGTCACTTCGTTACTCACATTTTCTCTCCCCATTTCTCCTCAAAGGTCTTCAGTTCTTCTCTGTACTTCTTCTCCGCTTCTTGTTCTTCCTTCTCAAACTTCTTCACCAACTCTTCCGCTGCTTCAAGAGTTTCGACATTAAAATCTGATCTGAGTTTCTTCAGTTGTTCATCAAGCACACCTTGAGCACGATCGGCTTCTGATCGTGCTTTTTCAGCTCGCTTCTTCAGGCGGGAGTATTCTTCAGCATCGATCATTCTACTCCTCCTTGCATCGTCTTTTCAGCAGGAACATACCGAACTCCGTCAATCATAACCTGAACTAAATTGGTCTTGCCTTGATGAACATTCACAGTCGTCACGGCAGATCCGTCGATAACGTAGACGAAATGATTATACTGATTTGGACCCATGTCAATCTCATATCGTCTCACGATTCTGCCGTCTGGAAGAGTCCCAACCAATTTACCTTCTTCCCGGAGTGTCTGTCTATTTCTGGCTACGACGCCAGGATCATTCTCATCTGTACAACCACACATCAAAACAAAACTGACGAGAACTGCAATCTGAAAATTCCTTGTCATCTATTCTCTCCCTTCAGTAACCCATCTGCCATCTCTCGTGCTCATAATCGATCTTGTCTCCTGCCCAATTCCCATTCGTCTTCATCTTGATGCCTAATCTTTTGAAAAGCATCCTTCTCGTAATGCACTCAGATCCGTTCAGTGTTCTCGTATTCCTGCCCATTCTCTGACTAACCGCTGCGGCCGACGGATAGATTCCTTCTACGAGACAAATCTGAATCGCTCGAAAAATCCTCTCTTCTTTGAAGTGGTTTGCTGGTTTACTCTTTGGGAGATTCATTTCCATCTCACTCTATTATACGGATCAAAGCATCAAAATCATCCGCCTCTTAGCCTCATCTGGCCCAAACCTGTACACCAAATCACGAGCAGTTTCAAGACTTGGGCTGTCATCGTAGAAAATTGAATCGATTAGATACATTGGCCACTCCATTATCAGCATCCACCGTAGAGCCTCCCCCCTAGACGAGATCTCATCAAGAGTGGGACAATAATCAGGAGCGTTCTTTTCCGCCATTGACAATGGCCTCCAAGACCATGTCTTTAATCAGAGGCTCTGTTTCGTTCTGATCAAAATATCTATTCACTGCCTCTCGAAAGTCTAATGAATCAGAACCAAGAGCTTCTAATTCTTTCAAAAAACTCTCTGTCCGATCATCATCAACCTTCTTCTTGATTGGATTCTCAACGTAAACATCTTTCGACGTGTCTAGATAATGAGGCTCAATCACTCCATCAGAATGAAGAAGTCCTATCATCGGTCTGTAAATAATCTCATCAGATTTTCTACGGAAGAAGGTTCCGCAATTCATCACATTGCAAGAACCAATTTTAGTGTTGAAGCCTCTGTGATTATCGCCAAATACTGCAGACGTGTACCCTTTCAAAGATTCTTCGTAGGCTGACGTCCTCTTCGTCTCTTCCGCCCCTGGATATGAATTCTGAGGCCTGTCCCAAATATACCGATGAACCACTGCCAAGTGAAGATAACCTCTCTGCAGACTCTCCAGAGGAGTAATCTCTTTCCCCCACGGAAAGGGATGTACCCAGAAGCTGTCAATTCGACTTGGAATCTTTCCCAACTCTTTCAATGTCCCTGCTCGAACCAGAGTGCCATACGCTGACCGATGAAGGTCTTCTCCTCTATGAAACGGAGCGTCATGCTGCCCATAGATCGAATAGAGAGGAGGGAGATTGTCGATCAAGAAATTGGTTAGCTCACTCGAGGTGTTCCATCTATCAAGAACGTCTCCAGCACAGATGATTGGCGCTCTGTGTTCTTCCGCTACCGACTTCAGTTCGTCAATTCCCCTCTTCATTGCTTCATACCAATCAGGTTCTGCTGACCTGAAAGAGGGGGCAGTGTGAGAAAAATGCAGGTCAGAGCAGAGGATAGCCACCACCTTAGACATTGTTGATTCCAAAAACTTCTTTCTTAAATTCCCTGATCCACTCAGCAGTAATTTCTTGTTGGGGAACCCAATTCACTTCTCTCAGCCACCCACTACGCTCAACCATGTAGGCGAAGAAAATCACCTTGCCTATCATTCTCACATCACCTTTCTTAACTCCCCTTTCATGGCTCTGCAAGACAGCACCGAACCCACCACACCAGTGGTACTCAATTCCGGCAATGGTGGCTTTGAGGTTTTCAGATATCATTCTACTCTTCCTTCTCAAAATGAAAATTGCCCTTCACGCTCTTCTGAAAGAATGATCCCTTCGACTCTGCCTCTTTCATCTCTTCAAAAACCTTCTTCGGAACCGAGAAGTATCTGTATCTTCCTCCACCTTTGAACTCAACTGTCAAAACCAAGGTCTTCGGATCATAACCAAATCCGTTGAGGTTGGACGAGCCTAGAGTTTCAACCCAGACTGATTTCTGTTCCTCTTCTTTCTTAGGTTCTTCTTCAACAAGTTCGTAAGTCTTCTCGAAGATATCTGGTTTGCAAGGGTAAGCTCTAGTACCATCACCCGGAGGGTCTTCAAGGATGATCCAATCACCAATCTCAACTTCTGTTTCTTGCCCGTGGATCGTGATTGTGAAAGCCGAACCATCTTCCCTGCCAAAAAGACCTACCGGACTCTCACCTCGTCGAAGATACTGATTGGCTTCAACCACTACCGGCTTCTTTCGAAATTTCATTCTTCTGTCCTTTCAAACGGATTCGTAATCCCTTTCGAAGTCTTCTGCCTTAGACACCAGATAGCTTCCATCAACCTGCCTAAGAACCCAATCACCAGGCACCAATCGAATGATTGACCCAGAAGAATTCTCAACATAGAAACCATCACTATCTCGATGAAAATCTACCCCTCCAAATGGTAGGGTTTCACTCGAACCTCGAAACTGTTGAGCATCAACGGCCAATGGTTTGTGACGAACGAACATCATTCCTCTTTTCTAGAAGGTATATTCACTAGGGAATCCCATCTCTGTTCCTTCTCTCCTGCCCATTCTGCAACCCAACCCGTGAAGTAATGAGCCACAGAAGCCATCAGGTAGACAGTGAACCAGAAAACCCAAACACCGGCTTTCAAAAACCTTATCACCTCTACAATTCCTTTCCGCAGACAGGGCACTTGCCTTCGAGTTTCTCTTCCAGTTCTTTGTGGACTTGCTCTGAGGTCTTCTTTTCTTCATCAGCAGTCAGAACAGATCCTCTAAGAACCAACAAAGAGTCTCTCAGTCGAATCCTCTTGTCTCTCGCTTCATTGTACGATTTCAAAAAAGACTCAACCCCAGAAAAGTCTGGTATCCCTCTAGCCAAAATTACCTTCTGTGTCTTAATCTCACCTATCAACCTGCTCAATCTCAATCTATCAGATTCAATCGTCTTCGAAGAGGTGTACCAAGCCGTCAAAGCCAAGATATCTGGAACACCCCTATCGAGAACTTTCTTCTGGTCTCTGACAAACTGAATCAGCTTTGACAACTCTATCTTCTTGTCAGAAGATTTCTTTGCAGAGACAGCTAGAATGCCCATCGACCGTAGCTCGCTGTACTGCCCTGTCGCGGCTGTAATAGCCTTTTGGCTGCCCACGATGCCTTGTACTAATTCCCGCAACGAAGCGGCTACAGCCGTTGCTGTGCGGCTACAGCTACCTTTCCGCTCCACCTCTGCATAGTCGTTGTTGGCATCTACTACCCAAGCCAACGACTCACGTCTGGTCTTAGATTTCTGAAGTCTTTCTCTATTGATTTCTGCTGCGGTTTGGTAATGTCGAACCTTCTTCGCTACGTTCGCCAGAGAGTCATCAATCACACCCAAATCGACAACTGAATTCAACTGCCTCGAAACTTCACCTGCGGACTGAGAAAACCAAAAGACTGAATCGTGTTGACCTTGAAAATTCTTATCTCCAACATTCAGAATCTTTGCAATCTCGTCCGGCACATTCGAACTGAAGGCTTTGAATTCCTCCTCTTCGATCAGGTAGAGGTTGTCTCCTTTTCCTCTCTTCCGGACGATCTTCCTATCATCGACGATTAGCTGAACTGTAGTCCCAGGCTCTCCGTTCTTTATGAACGATTCACCTTGAGGGCTGTTCAAGCAGACCCATTTGAGTGCCCTGAGAATTGCGGACTTGCCTACGTCCGATCTACCTGTGATCGTCGTGATCTTGGGATCCAGATCAACCTTCAATTTGGAGTGATTCTGGAAATTTTGGATGCGAAGTTCACTGAACAATCACAACACCCCTTTCACGGACTTGTAGAGACAAGTCTGAATAAGACACGGTTAGGGGTAGAGGACTGATCGGCTACCAGAGTTTGAGTGCTAGAAGCACCAAGTCCGACCGGGGAATAAGGGAGAACTGAACCCGGATTTTTGAAGTTGGTTCCCGATCGCTGGGAAGTGATCCCATCACGTGGTCCACCATGAATCTCTTCATGTCCTTGACTGTCTCGCAGAGAAAACCCAATGAAGCTGACCTGGGCTCGTTTAGTTTTACAGCCTCGAAATTCAAGACAGCACCAACCGGTACGACAAAAGAGAACCCCAGAAAAGGATGCACTTTGTCCCTCACCTCGCAAAGTGAGCCTCTTAAATTTCTCTAAGAGGAATGCACCCATTCCTGGGGTTCTATCATGTCGAATTGTACTTCTTGCGAGAAGTTTGGACATCGCTACTTTAACCTGATTGGTGCTCACATGCAATACATTTTACGGACAGTAGTAGTCAGACATCTCTTGAAAAGAGGTAAACCAATTCCGCTAGGCTCGTAAAGGTTATCAAAAGAAGATACTTCTGTACCAACGAATCAACATTGTGCGGAAGCAGGCTGATTCCCTCTTCAAACAAACACCCAAAAGAAGATCGTTCAATGTCTAAACCACAGGCGTTTCCAGGGACAGAGATATGCTCAGGCCCCCATTCTCCCCAAGTCACTCTCAAATCCTCTCCGGGCCTGTGGAGTGGCCTTGCCCGCGGGCCTGGTTTCAAGTTCTCGTCTTTCTCAAATCCGCAATTATCTGGATCCCATGTCTCACCAAACCCCGCACAATCTAACCAAATTCGACCTTCATGTAGCAACAGATAATCCACCTTCTCTTGATTCAAACCACTCTTCGCTACCCTCTCTTTGAACTCAAGTGACAGATCTATCGTGAATCCGTGATGACTCATACTGATGTCAGTTCGATGGCAGAGATGCTTAATCAGATACATAAGACGCAAATCCTCAATGAAACAACGTATCCATCCTGACCCCTAAAGCCGCTGCTATCTTCATAACCACAACCACGTTCGGTACACTCTTCTCATCTCCGTTTACTATACGATAGACGGTCGATCTGTGAACACCTGACTCTTGAACCAGCCTCCAGACATTCCAGCCTCTTTCTCGACAGAGTCTATCCACATTAGATTGGAATCTCTCTTTCACACCCTTGTAGGTTATTCTATGAGCTGGTGACGACATCAAATTTCAATCCGTAAAAGGTTCAACCAGCACGAACTCCCATAAACCTGGCCCAGTGTTCTTCACGTAACTCAATCGTGTCGAAGCCCAATTCTCTGGTTTGTCATACCAATGGTGAATTCCTTTCAAGATAGGAATAACCACCTCCTCAATCCACTTCGATGGCTCATACTCTGTCTGGCGGCCGTCTTTCAAAAGAAATGGAATCGTTTCAAAGAAGACTCGATAATGGTAAATCGAATCTGCGTAGGGTCTAGGTTGACCTGCCTGAAGAACCTCAACCGACATTCTCCAATCACCTGGTTTTGGCATCTTCCGATCCCTAGAAAGGAGATTTTCCATCATCTGGAGTTGGTCGAGGCTCATCGTATGGCTCAGCTTTCACCGGAGGTTGATAGGGTTCGTTCTTGAACAAAGTGATCAACAAATCCTCTGAGTCTTCCAGACGAGTGCAAGGATTCAACCTGATGGAGATAGACCCATCTTTGTTGATCCAAGCCGCACCAATTTCCCCTCTTCCGTTGGTTACCTTATTCAGAACCTTGAGTTTGTAGTCTGGTTTCTTCGTTGGAAGAGTAGCCATTAAATCTCCAACCTTTCATTCAGGTCTCGCAAAAGCCAGACGACCTCAGAGACGTTCTGGTTGAGATGTTTCAAGGAGTCAGCGATCTTGCAAGGTTCACTGCAATCTTTGGTGTCTCTCTGATCAGTCTCTGGGCGTGGATGTTGATTCAGCACCAACACCAATCGCTCTGACAGAATCTTCGATACACCCCTCAGATCATCGACCGTTTTTGAAAGAGACTCAAGCTGAAAAACAACAGATGGTTCTCTAGCAGGTCCCTGCTCTTCTTGCTCTGAAACCCTATCTCCACCATGAGGCCAAGCCTTGTTGAATTCTTTCTTGCTCACAGTCACTTTCTCCAGTCCTGAAATTGGTCCGAGTGGTTTCACAGTCCTAGGTCTTTCTTCGCGAGATCAAGTAGAAATCTGGCGTCGACTTCATTATCATCAGTGAAGACTCGCCGCCACTTCTTCTGAGCGGCCTCTATCATCTTCGCTTTGTTGGCATTCCCTTTTCCAGTCGCGTGTTTCTTGATCGCTGTCGGAGAGTAGGGTTTGAAATCCACCCTATTATCTTCACACCAGACCTTCAGAACGCCTTGAAGTTCAGAAGCAACGGCAAAACCTGCTCTCACACCGGGCATCTGAAGGGCTGTCTCATATACTACGAGATCAACCCCAACTGCTGATTTCATTTCATTCAGTTTCCCTCGAAAACGAATGAGCCTCATCCCTGAACTTTCATCTTTCTTTATAGATAAATCAAAACAACCTGATTCTCCACACGAATGTGAAAAGCCGCAGTGGGTCGCTAAATCCAACGCAAGAATTCTCATTCTTTCTCCTGAACATGAACAACACCTCTATTCAAAATGAAAGGACAATCAACCGTCGGTAATTGAGGTTGAAGAGCTTCACCAAAATTCATCTGGCAAAGCCAAATTCTTCCTGTCACCAGAAGTGTCAACCTTTCAAACAGAGTCAACCTCCAGCAACTGATAGTCTGTCTTTCGTCTGTATACGACGGAAGAGGGAGATACTCAGGTTGATCTTTCCCAAAAACAATGTTCTGCTGCTTAAATTCAACAGGCGTCATCACAAATTCTCCTCATGATGAGGAACAACTCTCGAAGGGAGTTTCGTATGTTTGGCTAATTCTTTCTGCATCAACTCTTCCGTCTCGCCCGCAAAGATGAAAACCGTCGCCTCGTTCAAATCAACACCCTTGGGCACGTCACACAGCATCACTTTCAAATCGATGAAAATAGGTTTGTTCTGAAGAAGCATTTCACAATTGCCTCTCGAGAGACCAAAACCCAACATCGGCCGTCCATTTGAACTACCCAAAAACTTGATCATTTCTTCCTCTTGAGACACTTTCGAAGAGCGACGTCAAAAGAAGCCTTAGCCCTTTCCATATCCCAGACCTTCAATTCTGATTCGCAGGGTTCTGGAAGTTCAATCCACGGAAATGGTTTTGGTCCGAGAAGATCCCTACCCTCAGTTGCCAGAGCTTTCATATCAGCGTGTCGAACAGACGGGTGATAGAATAATTCAGCATCAAACCCAAATCTTTCTGCTATCACCAAATCCATTTTCTTTTCATGATACCCCATCCAACTACCACCTACCTGTTCCTCAAAATACCACTTCGCCGGCCCTACCACATCCCCAAATCCCGTATAGGCCTCATGAGCGTCGTGAAGAAGAGCCGGCAATTTCAACTCAGGTAGTTGAACCAGATGAGAAACCAGACAACTGTGTTGAGCTACGGAATAGAAATCTTTCGTATGCCCGCCAAACCGACAGATTCGAGACAAGACCGTCGCTATCGTATCAGGATCAATTGTCTCAGCCTTTGGGTCGTGGAAGAAATGAGCCTTGCCATCTCTCGTCTGCATCCAATTATGATTCATCTTTCTTCTCCTCAGATATCAAACCCGCCACTGGAAACAACATCTACTCCTCTCACCACTCCCTTCACTCTTCTGCTCCGAATTCCTAACTGCTCTTGAATAGCAATTTTCTTCGACTCGGTTCTCTCGTCATCTACTATCTCCGGCAGCCTTAATCCTGGAAACGGCAGCTTCACAAGAGGAAGATTTTTCTTCAAGAAGTCGATGTTCTCATTTATCAGCAACCACTTCTTGCTCGTCTGTTTCAATTTTCCATTGAACCAACCTGCCGCTGATTTCTCACCTATTCCCTTGATTCCCTCCACGTTATCTGTCGGACATCCTGCCAACGCCTTTACTGATGCCCATTGTTCGGGAGTCACATTCCATGCCTGGTAGAACGATTCTGATGTGACCATCTTCTTCGATGTTGGATTGTAGCATCGCACGTTCGATCGAAGACATTGAAGAAGATCTTTATCTGTGGTGGCTATCACTCCCTCTTCATCGTCTGGGATCTTTTCAGCGACCTGGGCTAGAATATCATCAGCTTCATACCCAGACACTTCGAGAACGTTCTTGTATCCCAATGACGGCAAAATATAAGATTTCAGTCTGTCAACCTGCTCATAGAAGAGTCTGTAATCTTCTTTCTCTTCATCTGTCAGGTCTTGTCGTCGATTGCCTTTGTAGGTTGGACAGATCTGTTTTCTAAGACTCAATCCGGGATGGTCAAATGCTAGGACGACCTTCGATGCTCCGTGAAGTTCAATTTGGATTTCGATGTCTCTCATCATTCCAAAGGCTACACCCGTTCCCATCCCTTCGTGAGTCAGTTGACCGAGAACGTGGTGGGCGCGGTGTGCGAAACAAGAACCATCGATGAGGAGCCAGGTTTTCATTTAATCTGTCGAATACTGACACTCTGAAGATTCAATGTAACGACCATCACTGAGTCTTATGATTGTACGAAAAGGCTCTTCCATATCATCCCTAACAACTTCTCCTTCAATCACCTTCTTGACGTCGTAGAAGAAACAGACCCTTACTTTCTTGTTCAGATGAGATCCCTGCCTCGGGAAATGCTCTTTCCCAAAGCCCACCGTTCGAACAACTCCCATCTCACTCTCCTTCAGGTGGCCTAGGAATTGGTCCAAACCACCACATTGTCTTTGCGCCTTTCCAATTCTTCATTCTAGTGGCACTCAATCCTTCTCCACTGGTGCAAAGTTCTCCGTCGATCAAATACAAATCCTGTCTGACAATTTGACTGGCAGGTGGATTATTTCTCAGGTAAATTCCTGGTTTCTTAGGGATTCCCTTTTTCCAAGACAAGGTTTTCATTTCTTAACCAAACCTTCAAAGTCACCTGCTATCTCTTCTGTTCGACACTTCCCGAACAACTTCTTCTGCTCAACATCACACCCATCACAGAACGCCTTGTAATCAGAATCCGTTAGGTTGTGACAGAGGTTTTGAAGTTCTTCAAGTGTGAATCTTCCTTCTTTGAGTCTTTTGATTTCATCGAGGAGTTCAAAAACAATGCCAGCAGTCGTTTCTCGATTTATCTCATAACCTGTTCGATGGTTGAGTCGAATCTCGTCTAATCGTTCTTGTACAATCATTCTCCTACCTCCTCCCTCACTCTCAACCTGACCTCTTCATTCGCCAGATACCTTTTCAAATCACTTTTGAATTCATCTCCTTGACCAGCGTACCAATCAAGCCTATCCAAGGGAACGTGACTGACAGGTTGACCTTTGAACTCACCATAAGGCATTTCTTGGTTTTCAAATCTTCGAGCCTGGACGTCTGTCATTGGCTCTATCTGCTCAACGGGTCTTCGAAGAGGGGCTATCTCAAGAATGAAGTCTCTTGTCACCTTCCAGAAATGCTCTACGTCCCCGTCAACTGAATCTTTCAAGAATTGTAAAGCTTCAATCGCAGCCTTTCTGGCTTTGACTTTCAATTCGAGTCTTTCTTGATTGAAAGGATTTGCCACTTAAATCTCCATGGCTCCAGTAGGAATCGAACCTATACCCGAGCTTGATAAGAACTCGTCTCTACCATTAAATTATGAAGCTTCTTTCTTGAAACCTTTGTCAACGGGAGGAACAGCATTAGGATCCAAACCAGCCGCTCGAAGGTTCTCTCTCTGGATCGCCTCGTACACCTCTTGCCTGTGAACTGGAATTTCGTTCGGACACTGGATTGCCAGCCGAACCTTGTCTCCTCGAATGTCGACCACGGTGACTACGATGTTGTCACCAATGACAAGGCTTTCATCTTTCTTCCGTGACAAAACCAAGGCCATGATTCAGATTCCTTTCATCAAGAGTATCGACTTTTTCGTTGGACACTACAAGCTTCTTCGATTTCCTTCCACACCTCAACCACCAACTCTGTCACAGCCATCTCCAAATTGTTCTCTTCAATATACGCAATCAACTTGTCTCGCGAACCTTCAAAATCAAGATCTTCTGCTTCGATCGTTTTTCCGTCTTTCGTTCCTGACCAATGTTTCTCTTCAACCAAGAAATCAACCATACTGCCCAAATTGTCAAGTCCGGAACTCCAATAAATTGGCAGCTCAACAGACCACTCTTTTCCGGTGATTCTGTTCTTCTTGACAGCTATTTTGGCGTTGATGCCTATCTGTCTCGGTTTGGTATTCACCGTCTTGACCAATTTTCCTGCTGGTGATGACCATATTTGACAAGCGGCGTAGAACTTGAGAGCCCTTCCTCCAGCGGACACTGATTTAGGATCAAACTTTCCACCACCCATATTGTCTCTGGTCTGGCTGATCACTATCAATATGCTCTTCGACTGACTCAACCTCGACACAATCCCTCGCATGAACATCGAATTTATCTTAGCCTTCCCGTCAGTCATAATGCCTGAAATCTCTTTCCCCTTTCTATCAGCTTTCTTCATCTCTCCAAATTTGACTTCTTCTGATTCTGATGATAGACTGTCAATGCTGTCCATCAGATAAATGAACGGTTTTCCTTTTCCTTTCTCGATTGACTCAAGTCGATCATCAAGGTGGTAGTACAACTGTTCGATCTTTCGACTGTAGACAGGAAGTCCATCTATAATCCTAGGCGATTGCAACCTCTTGACGAGACGATGACCGAAAAACTTTTCGACGTTCATCAGTGCTCCATCTTCAGCATTGTCAAAAATCAAATCATAATCTTCGAAGTTCTTATTGATCGTAGCCTCTGCAAGAGCCGTCATCGTCAAGAACGTCTTCCCTGAATCAGAATCCCCAACGAACCAGAAGTATTTTCCCTTTACGAAGGCTCCATAGGGATTTCCACTGACAGCTAGATTGAGGAGCGTTGATCCTGATGAGAGAAAGTCCTCCTTCTTGATTGGAGGTTCATACTCTTTCTTCTTAGTGAGTTCTTTTTTCACCGTTTCGACGTCTGTGTCAGTCATCTTCATCAGCTCCAACATCCCATCCCAAGATTGCGTAATCGTCTATCGTCTTTTCAATGTCGTTGAGAAAATCTCGAACTCGATCTGTTAGAAACCTACCTTTGAGTTCTCCGATGATACATTTGATCATCTCATCGTTTTCAACAATAGAATCAATCAACTCATCAGGGAAGTCTACTCCTTTGGGTGTAGTTACTCCCATCGCTCCTATTCGATTCTTCTCAACCACCCATTTCAAAAGTTCAACCAACAATTCTTCGTTGGTTAGAGAACTTTCGAGTTCGGCTTCGAATGGAGTCATTCTGTCATCAGAAAAGACTGAGAGAAGAACTGCAGACTACATCCTCAGTGGGACACACATCCGTAGATCACTGAGGCCCGGAGATTTCTTTCCTCACCTAGCAGGTTCTTTTTGGTCCCTCATCGGTTTTTTTGATCCAGCATACCGAGGATTCTGGATTCCCTCAACCTCACCTCTCCCAGTCTTTATCATTTCTTTTATTCGTCCCAATCCTTATCCCATTCCTGATCTTTCGAATCATCTTCATCTTTAGGAGCAGATTTGGGAGCTTCCGTCTTTTTCTCAGCCTTCGGTTCCTCTTTCTTCTTCTCAGACTTCTTCTCCAAAGCCACCTCTTCTGGACTGACAGCCTTGACGATGTCGTCGTTCTCATCCATCAACGTCAATGAAGTCTCATCCGGAGAGATCTTGACAATAGTGCATTTCTTTCCCTTGTAAGTTACCTCGTCTCGAACCTTCAGTCCGAAATCAGACGCCTTCGGTTCTTTCTTCTTCTCAGGCTCTGTCTTGGGTTCTTCTTTCTTCGGCTCTTCTCTTGCAGGTCGATCAAAAGGGGCTTCTTCAGTCTTCTTCTCCTCTGTCTGGGTCTTGTGTTCAGTCTTCTCAACGTCCGAAGTTCCGAGAAACAGGGACTTCAGTTTCTCGTAAGGGACCTCAATCAGCATATCATCGAGATCAACCTTGTGATTGATGATTTCCTGCGGAAGGGGTTTTCGACGAGGGAGGAAGTCGATCGAGAAGACATCAAGTCCGTATGGTTTGTCTTCCTTGACCATCAACTGGAGAGTCATTCCTGCTTCATCCGGGAAGTAGAACAAATCCCATCCCAACGACTCTGGAGACTTCTGAATTCTCTCGTCGAGCAGCTTCCCGAATTTGTGGTATGAGAATTCGAAGAGTTGAAGTCCTTTCTCAGGGTGATCAGGCTCATAGAAGAGAAAGAGCTGCCGCTCTTTCGGAGTCAGGGCTTTGATCATGTCCTGGCGAGTCTTCTCTGCTGCGGAATCGCCGAGGGCTGGGCGTTTCACCTCATCCATCCGCCATTCCTGAATGAAGTCCCTAGCTCCGAAAGTCTTCGACGGACAGACGTAGGTCTTCTGTTCAGGACCGATGTTCCGGTAGGTCCAGAAGGTTCTCTCGAAATAAGTCTGCCCTCGTTCTGCATTCGGATTGCCTCCTCTTTCATCCTTCCCTTTAGTGATGACGTAAGGCACCACATCAATCATATGTGTGCCTTCTTTCAATTCATAGAATCGAAGTCCGTCAGGCATCTTCAGCATCGACGTCGAGAACCCTGCCGCATGATTCTCCGCTCTCCGCCGTGCCAAACTCACTCGTTCTTTTCTATCTTCGCGTCCCATTTGTGTCGTTCCTTTCTTTCTGGTTGAAATCTTTCGTAAACCTGTGTCGAGCCTGAAGGTACGTGAAAGTCGCTACTCTCACCACCATGAAAACCACTAGAGGAATCAGAACGAACACTATCCCCAGAAGGAAGATCGCGTTGAATATCCAATCAAAGATGCTCACTCTGCATCCTCCGAAGACATTTCCTCTCGTTCAATTCTCCTCCTACCTCTAGACCGAATAGCTTCTTTTTCCTCTTCTGACAATTCTTTGCGTCTGCTTGGTTCAGAATAATACTCTTTGGTGAAAAGGTCGACCAAAAGAGTCAATGCTCTCTTACGGTGTTCCAACCCATTCACCGCTGCCTGTGCCATCCCAAGACGATGTTTGCACCTGTTCACCACCTTCTGAGAGACCTGATGATCAGGTTGAAGGAGAATGGTCTGATTGACTACTTCATTCGTCAATTTCGCAATTCCGTATTGATCAGGAGTGTCACGAATTGCTCTGTCAAGTTCTGCGTCAGCGAGATCGAGAGCTGCCTTCGCCTCATCATATTCAAGTTGAGCATCTGCCACTTTTTTCGACCAGGTGTAGATTTGAACAGCCTGCCCGACCAGCTCTTCATCAAGCCTGAGACGATCAATCTCAAGTCTCAATTCTGCGTCTTTCGTCTGTGTTTCCATCTCCGGTACCTTCTCGAGTAGATAGAACCCACACCTTTGACAACCCTTCATTGGCTTATACCAATGAATTGATTTGCATCGTGGGCAGGTCCATTTGTATCCGTAGCCTGGCAGGGCCATCTGTTTCCCCTGCTCTTATTATACGAATCACGCTGGATTGGTTATATTGAAACACGACGCCACCAATCCAGGCATCCCGATAGTGAAAAGAGGCTCACGAAACTCCTCAATTATCATCGCTGCTCTCGCATTTCCTGATTTCAGAAGAACTGACTTGCAATAACCAAGAATCATTCTTCTCAACCCTTCAGCGTCCTCTTCTTGGAGAAGATTCAAAATCTCCTTCACATCACCCCACCTCGCCTTCTCGTTCATCAGAATTCTTGCCAATTCAAATGCCTGCCCCTCGATGTCACAACTCTCAATCGCCTTCATCTGTTCTTCAAGAGTCGCTAACCCAATGACGGCGTGAAGCACCACCAGACACTTTCTAGCACTTCCCTCTGAAACTTGGACGATCCTCTTCATCACCTTCTCTTCGAGAGTTTTGCCCTCTGCTTCTGAAACTCTCTTCACCAGACCTATCAAATCTGTCTCAGAGATAGGCTTGCAACGAATTTCCGTACACCGAGTGATGATCGTCTTCTTGAGTTTGTGGGGGTCAGTTGTCGCTAGAAGAAAGTAGACGTGGCTTGGTGTGTCCTCAAGCATCTTCAGAAAAGAGTCCTGGGCAGCCCCTGTCTGTTGATGGATTTCATCAATTAGCCAGACTCGACATTCACCTGACATAGGAGCCGCCCCCATATGTTCTCGAATGTCTCGAATCGAATCAATTCCTCTGAAATCCGCAGCATTCACTTCTGTGAAATCATAATCGGAGCACTTCAGTTTCGTGCGAAGAATTCTGGCGAGTGTCGTCTTGCCACATCCCGACGGTCCGGTGAACAAAACAGAATGAGGGATCACTCCTCTCTTCCCCATATCCATAAGGGTCTGGACAGCTTCTTTCTGTCCAACCACTTCTGAGAATTTCGTCGGTCGGTATCTACGGTAAAGTTCCACTGCTTTCGAGTCTTCATTCATTCTTGTTTTCCTGTCGTTCTTTGAGTCACATTTTGGACAGTTTTCAAACTCAAAACTGTTTCTGGCCCCGCAACCACAAACCCAGTGAGGAATTGGTCCGGCTCTCATTAAAAGTCAAAACCACCTGATTCATTCTCTATTCTGTTTTTTGCGACTTCAAACTCTTCAAGTCCCTTCTCGATACAAAGAAATCTCCTGTTGGTATGAATTGCTGCCGCGGCCGTTGTCCCACTTCCGCACGTCGGATCCAGAATTGTTTCATCTTTCTGCGTATAGGTTTCTATCAGGTAGGCGAGAAGAGCCGTGGGTTTCTGATTTTGATGGACTAGCTTGGGCCCCATCACAGACGTAAAAGATAGAATTGTATTAGGAAAGGTATCAAAGGTCACCTCTCCTCCATCCTTAGGTTGACATTGAGTCGAAAGGTGTTTTGAAACTGCTCTCGTTTTCTGTTTCACTCTACCTTTATTTCTCTTCCCCTTAATGGGTGAATAAGACACAGTTTCAGAACCAAACACTAGAATACTTTCGTGTTGAACCATGGGCTTATAAGCCACATTTTGAAAACCCGTCGGCCTGACTTTATCCCATACCCACTCATGCCTGAACCACTCCTTCTTCGACATCACAACCTGAGATGTGAATGGTTGAGTCGCCGTAAAAATAATCGCCGCTTTCTCTCGACAGACCCTTTCAAAATTCTCCCAAAGAGGCTCAAAAGGTAAAACCTTATCCCAATCTGCATTGGTCTTCCCATAAGGTAAATCACAAAAGACCATTCCAATCGACTTATCAGGGACTTCTTTTAAGAGATCAAAACAATCTCCTAACCAAAGCTCACCTCTAGGATATTTGACTTTCATATCAATCTGGGAGTATCCTCACTACCTGCTCTTGCAACTTCTTGTAGATGTTTGCTCTCAACTCCTCGTAGACTTCTTCTGAATTTTCGTCGTCATCGACTGTCGTTGTCATGTCTACTTTGACATTGAAGAATTCGTATTCTCCTACATTCACCGTCCTACCCATAGAAACGCTTATCTCGGTTACTCTACCCATTGTGTATCATACCGTTAAACCGCACAGTCTAGGCTGTGCCGCGTTCTCTTACCCGTCCACGTACTTTGCTACTCGAGGCAGAACCTTGCGTTATACGCCCGACTACGCAATTGTTTTACGGACCGCGATTCCCAAATTCAATGATAATAAATTTGAATCCCCAACGAAAATGCCTTCCGTCACTTCTCACTCCTGGTCTGTTTCGAAACACCGTAAACCACGGCTCGTATCTGAAGAGGATTTTCCACATCCACATAGGCCAGATGTGAAAACTAGGCAAAGGAAGATTTGTCTTCTCTTTCAGCCAACGGATCATAACAACACCTGCCACAAAGTCTATATCGCGAGAGGCTTTTTCAGGAACCAATTCACTTCCGAAGCTTCAATCTCAACTCCTAGTGGCGTCTTAATCCATCGCCACGCTTCTCGAACGTCTTCAGTCATTATTTTCTTCGTCTGATTAATCACATCCGGGAGTTCTGGTTTGAAAACATCGAGGATCAACGAATCGTGCACCTCGCAGATAATCTTCGACTTCATCTTGTACTTCTTCAGCCACTTATTCAATTGAATCAACGACCAGAGAAGACAATGAAATGATGGCCCCTGTATAGGGGTGTTCATCAGGTTATTGTACGAGAAAACCCCACAGACAACGAAACCAGTCGAAAGTGGAAACCAACCCCTTTCAAGGTATTGGTTCCACCAGACATCCTTCTGTTCACTCCACGTTGGGAATTTCTTATTGAACTCTTCTTCGACTTCTCGAATGAGATTCAAATAGGTTCCCGGTCCATCATCTCCTCTGTCTGTCTTGGTCTTCTTCCTACCTAACCTATCTATTCCTTTCTGTGCTAGATGCTCGTAGAGATCAAGGCCATCAACTCTCTTCAATTCACCTCTTCCAATCTGAGACCAAAGATTTGGAGCACAATTCCCCCAATAACTCCCATAAAGAACTGGAAAGACAAATTGATTCTTGGCAAATGATCTAGCTGGTTTTGAAACCTGATCTCTTTCTAAGAGATAACATTCCATTGCCATATCACGGTGGATGTCAAGATCGGGGTTGCTTGCATAGGCTATCATTCTTTCATCCGTCCAGAATGAAGCGGCTCCTCGAAATTCAAGGGCGGAATAATCGACCTCTACCAGAATGTAATCTGAACTTCTCGGTATAAACGCGGACCTGATCAGTTTCGCTTGTCTCTTATCCCTGACCGGTTGATTCTGTAAATTCGGATCTGAGCCACTTGAGCGAAACGTAGATGCCAGATGCAAATTTAAAGAAGGCCTAACCAGTCCTACTCCATCTACCACCACCACTTCTCTTCTCAAACCTACCAGATACGTTGATCTCGCCTTCTTCAATTTCTCGAGAGTCAGGTATCGTCTTACAAATGGGAAGTCAACATCCTCAAGAGCTTCGATATCAGTAGATGGTTTGCTTACTTTGCCATCTTTACCACCTTTGGTACTCTTCTTACTCTCAACCCCAAGACAACCAAAAATCACCTTTCCCAATTGGTGTCGACTTCCAAGATCTGCCTTTTCACCAAACTGCTTTCTCCAGACGGTGAATACCTCGTCTGATCTGAGAGTCTGCTCCATCTCTCGAATCTTCTCACCTGTCTGAATAATTACCTTGTCGAGATAATCGACGTCAATTCTCATTCCGTTCTCTTCAACGTCAGTCAGAGCTTCAGACCCTTCCATCATCAATCTGTAGGCGGCTTTTGAAGAGGGTTGAATCATATCAGTCGTGCCACGGAAACCCCTTTTCCATCTCTCTCTTCTGAATCACTGCAATATGAAACTCAATCAAGGAATCAAGACCGCAATATAGAAGAAGTGACCTCAAATCTGCCTCTCGAATCCGGTTCGTTCCATCTTCTCTAGTGTCATGAAGATAAGCCTTCATATTTGCCGACCAGTCCTCAACCCCTAGACGGACGAAACCCTGAAATTTGACAGAAGTGATACCAGGTCGACAGTCGAGAACGTGAGCACATTGCATCGTGTCCCACACCCAATTCTTGACACCCACTTCTAGTATTCTACGAGACCATCTCGACTCAAACTTATTGTTGGCCCCTATCTTCTTCACGTCACTCTGCACAAATTCTCTTGTGGCTTGAATAGCCTCTCCCACCCACGGATAGGCTATCGTCTCTGCACCTGCCCAACAAATCGAGCAA
>C687J35021_10000565_pt1 | contig 29226 bp, 29 predicted proteins | sample RifCSPhighO2_12_FD_35021 | JGI IMG/M metagenome (IMG submission 35021) | reverse complement strand
TAAAGCGATTGGCTTAGCTCGGTCTCCGCCACACCTGGCGCCAAATGACAGCCGATACACATGGAGTTGTAGTTGCCCGCACCGGCGCGAATAAGAGCTTGATCATCCAGGTTGGGAACCTCGATGTCCNGCGAACGGACTTCGATAGAGCGGTCNCGGGCCATCGTGAGAAACGCATGCACTGCAGGAAAATGGGGATCNTCGGCCCCCACGTTGACCACGCCAAAGTAGGCGCCGGCCAGGACAGCTGTGCTACCGACCACGCCGGCCGCCACCAAAGTTTTAATTGTTCTTTTCATGTCAGGTTCTCAAAACCACATCCGGATACCGGCGACAAAACGCGCCTCGTCTACATCACCGCCCTCGTCGCGCACCATGTCTGCCGTGTTGCCATAGGAGCGGCTCCAGGAAACCCCGATATAGGGGGCAAACTGCCTGACAATCTCGTAACGCAGACGCAAGCCGAGCTCGGTATTTGCCAACCCAGACCCCACACCTCGCTCAGGATCGTTCTTGCCGTAGAAGTTCATTTCGGCAGTTGGCTGGAGAATCAGCCGGTTGGTCAGCAGAATGTCGTACTCGCCCTCCAGTCGGGCAGCAGTTTGGCCATTCTCGCCGACGAAGGCCGTGGCTTCGGCCTCAAAGGCGTAAAGCGCCATGCCCTGGATACCGAAGGCAGCCCAAGTCTGCGGCGACTCCGGTTTAAAGTCCTGGCGAACGCCCGCGACGACATCCCACCAAGGGCCGATCGAGCGGCCGTACAGCAGCTGTAATTCAGCGTCCTCGGTAACGCCGTTGGTACGCTCGCCTTCGGAGCGGAACCAGACCCGGTTGATATCACCGCCTACCCAACCCGACGCATCCCAGGCCAGGGTGCTGCCCTCATCTGCGTCTTGGTATTCGAGCTGATCGAGCAGGAAAAAGCTGTTGATGGCGCTGTCATGNACCTTGTGGCCAGGTAATGGCGGGAAAGCCGCTTGGCGATCAGCATCCGTCAGAACGGGAATCGGCGTACGGCTGGTGGTTCTCGGGGCTTCAGCGGAGCCATGGTTCATCTTTGAATGATCCATGCCCTCCATCTGTCCTTGCATGGCGCCATGCCTCATCTTGCTGTGATCCATAGCCTGGGCCTTCTCTTGGCTCTGGCCGTGGCCCATCTGGCTATGATCCATGCTGCCCGAAGCACCCTGCATGGCACCATGGTCCATCTTGCTGTGATCCATGCCCTCCATCGGCGCTTTGGCGGAACCGTGGCCCATCTGGCTGTGGTCCATCGACATGGAGCCGTGCCCCATTGCCGAATGATCCATTTCTTCCGCAGCCTGGGTAACGCCGCCGCTGAGTGCACTCAGCGACACGACCAGCGCTATGAGGGACGGGCGTGAAAACCTAGTGGTCATGGTTCGAACCTGCTTCGGCTTCGGTGCCGCCATGCTTATCCATCATCTTCTCGTGCCCCATATCGTCATGGTTCATGCCCTCATGATCCATGGTGCCATGATCCATCTGCTGGCCAGCGACCTTGCCTTTCGATTGATCTGCAGGCTTGTCACTGATGGCCTCGGGCGCAGCCGACTCGGCAGCATGTTGTTCGTGCTCGCTGTGCCCCTCACCTGCCAATGACGTCGGCGCGTACAAAGCAGCCAAAAAACTGAACATCGCTGCGCTGCCAAACAGGGCATTACGCTTCATAAAAGTACTCATCAGAAATCTCCTTTACTCATCCACACGGACTTCACGGAACATGCCCATTTCCATGTGGAGCAACAGGTGGCAGTGGTAGGCCCAACGCCCCAACGCATCGGCGGTCACCCGATAGCTGCGCTTGGAACCTGGCGGCATGTCGATGGTGTGTTTACGCACCAGGAAATTGCCGTTCGCATCCTCCAGATCACTCCACATGCCATGAAGATGGATCGGGTGAGTCATCATGGTGTCGTTGACCAGCGTGATGCGAACACGCTCGCCGTACTTGAGGCGTAGAGGCTCGGCGTCAGAGAACTTGATTCCATCGAAGGACCAGGAGAATTTCTCCATATGCCCGGTGAGGTGCAGCTCGATGGTGCGACTTGGCTCACGCCCGTCCGGATCAGGGAAGGTGCTGCGCAGGTCAGAGTACGTCAGCACGCGCCGGCCGTTATCACGCAGGCCGATACCTGGGTCGTCCAGCTTGTGCGTCGGCGTCATGGTCTGCATGTCGACCAAAGGATTGTTGGTCTCTGAGGCCGGGTGTGCCTGCATGTTGCCAGCCATGCCAGCCATGTTTGAATGATCCATTCCGGCCATCTGGCTGTGATCCATACCAGCCATGCCACCCTGCATGCTGCCATGATCCATTCCCGCCATATTGCCCTGATCCATCCCGGCCATGTTCCCGTGATCCATACCGCCCATGCTGCCGTGATCCATACCCATGTCGCCCATGGCAATCAGCGGACGCGGGTCGGGGCTGGGTACTGGTGCACTCAACCCCTCCTGTACAGCAAGGGTGCCGCGCGCATAGCCAGTGCGGTCCATGGATTGGGCAAACACGGTATAGGCCTGTTCGCTGTCTGGTTCGATGATCACGTCGTAGGTCTCGGCCACGGCGATACGGAACTCGTCGACGCTGACCGGTTTGACGTGCAGACCATCGGCCGCAACCACAGTCATCTTCAGGCCTGGGATGCGCACATCGAAATAGGTCATAGCCGAGGCATTAATGAACCGCAGGCGGATCTTTTCGCCTGGTTTGAATATGCCGGTCCAGTTGCCATCAGGTGCCTGGCCATTCATCAGGTAGGTGTAGGTGTAGCCACTGACGTCAGCGAGATCCGTCGGGCTCATCTTCATCTCGGCCCACATCTTGCGATCGGCTACGGCGGCGGACCAACCCATCTCGCTTACGTCATCGATGAAGTCACCAACGGTGCGTTTGTGCTGGTTGTAGTAGTCCGACTGTTTCTTGAGCTTGGCCAGTACCCGCGTTGGATTTTCATCCGTCCAGTCGCTCAGCAACACGACGTAATCACGGTCGTAACTGAAGGGCTCGGGCTCCTTGGCATCGATGACCAGCGCGCCGTATACGCCGACCTGCTCCTGCAGCCCCGAGTGACTGTGATACCAGTAGGTACCGTTCTGGTTGGCCTTGAACTTGTACTCATACATGCCGTCAGGGGCGATGCCATGGAAGCTCAGGCCAGGAACACCATCCATGTTCGCCGGCAGGATGATGCCGTGCCAATGGATGGAGGTGTCCTCCTTGAGGCGGTTGCGCACGCGCAATGTGACGGTATCGCCTTCGCGCCAACGAAGAATCGGCCCAGGGAGCGAGCCGTTGATGGTCATGGCCGTGCGCGCTGCGCCGGTGATGTTCACCGGGGTTTCACCGATGAATAGGTCGAATTCGTTACCAGTCAGTACGTTGGGCTGGCCGGGGCTGTTCACCGCCCAGACCGGCGTGCGCCACATGCCCATGCCGCCGAGAATACCGGCGGCGGCGAGGCCTTTGACGAAAGTACGTCTTGTGGTTTTGCTTTGCATGCCGTTATGTCCAATCCGTCAGATGAGCCGGTGATATGCATCCGGTCTCGGGTTCATTGACTGCTCCAGTGTCGGGAGATTTGATCTTCAAGCCTTGCGTGCTGCGCAAGTTCCCCCTGACACCAAGCAGTATGAAACTGCCATATCTCAACCATCCGGGTGATTACATTTCTGTAAGGTTGAGGGGGCTCAGCAGCTGGCGTGTTCCGCCTGTTTGGCTTGGCTGCCGGCGACAGGAGCTTCATCGTTCTGCTGCTTGGCCAACTGATAGGCTTCCAGCGAGACCTGGCGGGCTTGTTCCATGCGTGCAAACGTGCGATCAGCACCGCCTTCGGCCATCGCCAGGCTGGAAACACTCAGGGCAGCAACTACAAACAGGGTTTTGATCGATTTCATTTCGTTAATCCTCAGAAGTTTAGAAGCCCCTGTAACTAGTGGGGACGAGCGTTAAGCTCGCTGCTACGTTAACCACGACGCCCTGTCAGCAACCTGATCCGAACATTACAGTTCTGTCAGTTTGCTATTTCTTTCTTGTAGGCCCTCCTGAAGGCTCGGTACTGTCTTCCTGCCCGCGCAGCCTTGCGGATTCCATGGGCCTGATCGGTAGCAATGCCTGAGCTAACTCGTTCATTCGCACCGACGGATCGCGACCATCAAACAATCAAGAGAGATAGCCACTATGTCGAACAAATCCAACGTAGCTACCGGTGCCGCCTTGGCTCTGGTGGCCGCCAGCCTGTTCTCCACCCTGCCCGTCCAGGCTGCTCAGGAAACCAAAGCAGCAGAAGTGAAGTGCTTCGGGATCAATGGTTGCAAAGGGCAGAACGACTGCATGACCGCGAAAAACGACTGCAAAGGCCAAGGCGAATGCAAAGGCCAAGGGTTCAAGTTGATGACCCAGACCAAATGTGACGAAGCCGGTGGCAAAACCAGCGAATAAGGCGGTTCAGGGGAGTGCATGCCACTCCCCTGCTGGAGTCTCGAATGAGTAAGCGCAAAACTCTGGGTTTCGGTCTTGGCCTTCGTAACGAGTATTACCGGCAGATCCTGGAGGAACGGCCTGCGGTCGACTGGTTCGAGATCATTTCCGAGAATTACCTGGTGGAGGGCGGCAAGGCTCTCTACTTCCTTGATGCGATCGGCGAGCACTACCCCCTGGTGATGCACGGAGTATCTCTTTCGATTGGCGGCTCACATGCCTTGGACATAGACTACCTACGACAGCTCAAGCAGCTGGCGGATCGGGTGCAGCCTCAGTGGGTGTCTGATCACCTGTGCTGGAGTCGAGGCAACGCCCATCAACTTCACGATCTGCTACCGCTGCCGTTTACCCAGGAGAGCCTGCTGCATGTCGCGGCCCGGGTGCGCTTGGTGCAGGATGTTTTGGAACGTCCCATCGTGCTGGAGAACGTTTCCTCCTACGTGCAGTGGACAACATCCAGCATGAGCGAGTCTCAGTTCCTCTCGGAGCTCAGTTACCTGACCGGGTGCGAGCTGCTTCTCGACGTGAACAACGTCTACGTCAGTTCGCGCAACCAGGGTTTCGACCCTTGGCAGTTCATCATGGAATTGCCGCACGAGCGGATTCGGCAAATTCACCTGGCCGGGCACAGCGATTACGGGCAGTACCTCATCGACACCCATGACCAGCCCATCGCTGATCCGGTTTGGTCTCTCTACAGCAAGACTTTGAGCTACTTGGGCCCGACATCGACCTTGATCGAGCGGGATGACCAGTTTCCGCCGCTGGAAGAGCTGTTGTCCGAATTAGCACATGCCCGTGCTATCGCCAAATCTGTGATATCGGGGGCCACCCCTTGAGCCTGATCGCCCTACAGACTGCATTTGAAACTTACCTGACAGGTGACAGTGCCCTGCCCTCCAACGAGCTTTTGGAGCAGATCCGAGGTAGCACAGCGCTGAGTGCTCTCGAAGGCCTGCAGATCTACCACAACGCTTACCGTTCGCGCCTGCTTGCGGTCTTGCGAGAAGACTTCCCTGCCCTGCTTCACTGGATCGGCAACGAATCATTCGAGCAGCTCGCACTGGCCTACTTGGCCGCCTGGCCACCACGACATTTCAGCATTCGCTGGCTGGGCGAGAAGCTGCCCGAGTTCATTAGCAGCTACGTCGAAGAACCCCAACTATCGCCGATGCGCGAACTCGCGGAACTGGAATGGGCCTTTACACTGGCCTTCGACGCTCAGGATGTCGAAGCGCTTTCGCTGGAGACCATGAGTGATTTTTCGGCTGAAGACTGGATTTCACTCAGGGTTTCCCTGACTGCATCTGCCCGGTGGTTGCAGCTGCAGTACAACACGCTGGAGTTGTGGAAAGCCGCCAAGTCCGGCAGCTTGCTGCCTGATATTACCCGCCTGCCAACGAACCTAGCCTGTCTTGTTTGGCGTCATGAACTCGTCTGCCAGTACCGGAGCCTGGAGCCAGCGGAGGCTTCGGCATTGCAGTTTCTCATCGAGGGCGGATCGTTCGCTGAACTCTGCGAGTCGTTGAGCGCCACGCATGGCGAGCAAGCTCCCTTGCAAGCCGCGACCTGGTTGAAGTTGTGGGTCAACGACGGTTTGCTAAAGCGCGGCCAGCTATTACACGAATGACCCGGAACCTTTAGGCTAGCGCTCTCTCTTTGGCCACTCCGAGCGCTTCTATGACTCACCGCATCATGCATTTCAAACAGCAAGCCTTGCTTGACCCGGAGACCTATCAGGCAATGCTGGCCGACGGCGTTGGTCACTGGGAGCGGCTTGCAGGAGAAGTCGTCGGCATAGAAGACGAAAAAAGCCACGAGTTCGCTGCATTGAAAAGCCTGTTCAAGCGCAAGCGGTACTCCTATGACACGCTGGAAATGCGCGAGCCAGGCGATCACTCAAACTGGCTTCGCGGCCGAGATGGTTCAGAAGGTATGACCAACGAGGTCACCAGTATCCCAGGGCTAAAAGAGCTCTCAGAACTGGAGATTTAGTGGGATAGCAGGTCAGCGCTCAAGCGCTGACCTGGGCCGAATAGCCAAGCTCCTGGATGAGTTCGCGGATCGATTCGGCACTTTCTGTGCTCTCAACGGTGACCTTGCCGGCCGCTCGATCCACTTCTACTCGTGCATCCTGATCCAGAGCTTGAATGGCCTTCGTGATTTTGCTCACGCAACTGCCACAGCCCATCCCCGCAACACTCAGACTAAACATGTCTTTCACCTCATTTCGTCCGCGGCTCAAGTTACCGCACGGACAGCATCGACCTTGACACGATGGCAAGGTCAAGCCCGTAAGCGCTACAAAAGGATCAGCCGTTTACCACGGGCGTAAGGATGGGGGTTGGTGAACACACCACGACATGCCTTGCGCCCCTCGTCAGTGCGACGTATAGATTCTGGGGGGTCATAAGCTCAGGATGCAGGACAACCGAGACATCCGCCTCCAGCCCCTTGAGAAGTAATGTGCTGCCTACAGAGCGTCTTGCGATCGGTCGGGCAAGGTGTCTATTGCGCTCTCGCGCTTGAATGGCTGCACTCAGAAAGTCGGCAGCACCTCCCACCACCGCTTGCATTGCAGACCGGCAGCAGTACAGAACCTCCGGTCGGTATACACGTGCCCCGTGCTGCTCAGCGAGCGTATCGATCACACGGAGCGCTTGCCCCAATGTTGGCGCTGCTACGAAATCGATCGCCGCAGCCTCGGCCGCGGTCGGAGGCGTTCGGGCCCTTCCTGCACGCAGCGACTCCACGCGCGTTCGCAGGTTTGCTGCACCTACCCCCGTCATTACGCTGGAAGCAAACTCCACAAGTTGTGCCAGAGCATTGGCACCCTGCAAGTCAAAGTTCCTGGCGAAGTTGACGAGATCTCTCAGGTCGACGGCTTCTACGGCCATGGCACCGGGTGTCTGGCTCGTGAGCTGATGGCGACCTTGCACGTTGATGGAGTCCCCGATGATGAGGACGCTACCCTGAGCGTTGGGAGCTTCGGTTCTCGCGGCCACCAGTCGCTGCTGAACTTCGGTTCCGGCGTTTAGCTGCACCCAACGCACTTCTGCTGGAGCCGTGCGCAGATCCACCGGCTGACCAGCTTGAAGTTGTTGCCTTATGGCGAGCAGCCACTGCCCGAGGTTCTCAGCTCCAGCCAGCCGCCAGCGCCACGGTATCCTCAACTCTCCCGCTGCGGGAAACAGGGGTTGCACCTCATTCGCCCAATGCACCAGTCGATTGCCACGGAAGCTGAATATGGCTTGCATCGGGTCACCGAGCACGCAGGTCGGAAGCACCTGGGCCAAACCAGACACGATGGCGTGCTGGACGACGTTGCAGTCTTGGTACTCGTCGACAAGCAACCGTGCATAGGTGGCGCGAAGGGGCTGAGCGAGGTGACCGGCCTGCAACAACTGCATGGCGGCCTCCCGAATTGCCGGGTAGTCAGTATTGGGTTGATGCAGCTGTAGGATCTGCGGGTTATGGCCGCTTCGCGCTGGGAACTTAGCGATCAGGCGCATCGAGAATCCGTCAATGGTGGAGACTCGATATGCGGAGTTAGGAACACCGGCTCGTCTCAGGCGCGCCCGTAAGGCCGCAACGCCGGCGTTCGTATGTGTCAAGACGAGGATGGGTTTGCTCTGCGTATGCGCGATGAGCGTCTCGGCAATCAATTGCGTTTTTCCACAACCTGCGGGGGCCGTTATGGAGCCACGCTCGATAGCGAAAAGATCAATCTCAGGGGGCACTTGTAAACGTCCAGAGCTGATTCGTGACTGCCATGAAGCCCGGTTCGGCGTTCTGTAAAGACGGACCGACGATGTCCCTTGCAACCTCCTGATAGGTTGTCAGCGACTTGAACCAGCCGCTGTTGCGGATACGGGATGCGGTTCCCAGCAGCTCTCGTCTCTCAGGTGAGTACCCATCCACGAGTCGCTTGGCTCGGATATCGTTCAGCGTCACGCGGCCTTGGGACTTCGTCTGAATGTGTGCGTTCATCAGCTCTGCACCCACTATTGTTTCGGCTTTCGCCAGAAGTGCATCGAGTGCTTGCTCACTGAGATGGCGGAAGATCTCGTCCTCCAACGTGAGGCCTGGTCGCCATGTAAGAATTTGCCCGCCGGCGGCCAAGAATGCTTCAGCGAGCCCCGCGGTCGAAGGCTTGTCGGCATCTACAAAAACCATCACGCGGTAACCCAAGTTCAGAAGTGCTGTTCCCCGGATAAGACTGTTATCGGGGCTTCCCCCGCCGGCGTCCACATACGCGCCGCCATGGGCCAGGAATGAGGTAGCGCCAAGACTGACCCACCATTGGTCAAGGCCACGCGCGAAGCCAACCTCGCTGGCCCCCTCGCAAACGATGATGGATTTGGCGAGGAATGCTTCGGGGTCCTTCCGAAGGGTACTTTGTACCTCGTTGGCTTCCCCAGCTGGCATAACACTGTGGCGCTGAGGTGCTGACCGAACAACGAATAACTGGCTGCCGGACAGCTCGCGCAGCGCGACCGGCGAGTGCGTCGTCATGAACACTTGCAACGGAGCGGCAGCGTCCTTTGCACCCAGCGAGTCCAGGAATCGCATGAGCCGATGAGGTTCAAGCCCGTATTCCACCTCATCAACCAGGGCAATTGGCGCGGCGCTGGCCGCAGCCCTTTGAAGCCCTGCCACTAGCAAGCGTGACGAGCCCGTGCCAAGGGAGCGCAGCGGAATACCTGTTTCACTGTGCAGCGCGATCGCCCCCTCGCCAATCGACACAGAATGTGCGTCAAGGAGCGCCTGAGGCATAGCCCCGACCGAAACGCCAAGATGCTGTGCTGTGCGTTGCACGACCTCAAGCGTCTGGGTCAGATGTTCGGCTGCTTGATTGCCAAAGTTCGCTCTTGCTTGCCTAGCGGCGCGCGCCAGTTCAGCACCAAGCTCGGCGCGCTCATCGGTAAGTCGATTGAGCACTGAGCCACGACTCCACGACAGGTTCGAGCTCGCAAAGCTGCCGATACGGGCGGGCGCTAGTGCCGCTCGTTCTTTCCAGGGAAGAGTGCGTTCAAGTTGCTGCTGCTCCGCGCGCTCGGAGAAAAGTGTCCAAACAGGCTCCAAATCGGCACCAACTTGCAGACGCAAGGTGATGACGGTCTCCAGCCCCGCTCGCGGTTCGTCTTCGACTTCCCCCGTACCGGGATGGAATCCACGCAAGAACTCGCCGTAGACATCAATATCCATCAGCGATAACGGCAGATCGCCAAGCGCCACGCTGATGGTGATGGGTACATCGACGTTTAATGCGAAGAAGTCCATGTCGCCGAACGTGCCGCCTCGGCGGGCGCCGACGCAAAGGTCAATCGCATCTAGAATGCTGGACTTTCCACTATCGCCAGGACCTATGAGGCAGTTAATTCCTGGGGCCGGCACCCAGTCGAGCGCCTGGATAGATCGGAAGTTGCTGATAATCAGTCTGCGAATGCGGGCCACGGAGAGTCCTCATGGGTTAACGACGACCAGTCTCCTACCCGCAGCGGCAACAGTCCATCGAACGTCACCTCGTCACTATGTGTTGCGACAGATAGGTCGGACCGGAAACTACCGTACGGCATTTTCCGGTCAGATGCGCTTCTGAATAATCACCTGGTCGGTGGTATGGAAGCCTATCCGATGTCCGTTGATTTCAACCTCAGAGCATTGAAGACCACCGACGCCGAGCTGACACTCATCGCCAGCGCAGCAATCAAGGGCGACAGAAGATGCCCCGTCAGCGGGTACAGCAGCCCCGCTGCTAGCGGGATTCCCATCGCGTTGTAGAGGAACGCAAAGGCGAGGTTCTGCCTCATGTTTTTCACGGTTGCCACTGACAGGGTGCGCGCTCGCAGGATGCCCATCAGATCTCCCTTGACCAGCGTCACTTGGGCGCTGTTCATCGCCACATCGGTACCGGTGCCCATGGCGATACCTACGTCAGACCTGGCCAGGGCGGGCGCATCGTTGATGCCGTCACCCGCCATGGCGACACGACGGCCATAGCCCTGCAAATCGGCGACCAGTTTCTCCTTATCCTGCGGTTTGACCTCACCATGCACTTCCTCGATTCCGAGCTGCTTCGCCACGGCTCTTGCTGTGGTGAGGCCATCACCAGTGGCCATGATGACCTTTACGTCTTCGCTTTGAAGCTTGGAGACAGCCTGTTGAGAAGTAGGCTTGATCGGATCGGAAACGGCCAGGAGTCCCGCCAGGCGACCATCAACGGCCAAATAGATGATGCTGATGCCTTCCAGACGCAGTTGCTCGGCGCGATTGCGCAGCGGGGTAATATCGACGCCCGCCTCGTCCATCAGTGCGGTGTTGCCGAGCTGCAGCTGATGGTCATCGACCTGGCCGCGCACACCAATACCCGAGCCAGATTCGAAAGTGTCCGGTTTGACCAGTGCAATGCCCTGACCGCGCGCATGATCGACGATGGCATGAGCCAGCGGGTGCTCACTACCCTGGTCGAGACTAGCAGCCAGGCGCAGCACTTCATTGGAGTCGTAACCGCCTGTCCCTTCCGCACTATGAAATACGGGACGCCCCTCAGTCAGGGTTCCAGTCTTGTCGACGATGAGCGTGTCGATCTTGCATAGATTTTCGATGGCGCTGGCATCGCGGAACAACACACCGCTGCTAGCGGCCTTGCCAGTCGCAACCATGACGGACATCGGGGTTGCCAGACCCAGAGCGCAGGGACACGCAATGATTAGCACCGCCACCGCATTGATCAGGCCAAATACCCAGCCTGATTCCGGCCCTAATAGCCCCCAGCCGAAGAAGGTCAGAATCGCGATCAGGATCACCCCGACCACGAAATACCCTGCCACCGCATCAGCCATACGCTGCATGGGGGCCTTGGAACGTTGGGCTCTGGCCACCATCTGAACGATCTGCGACAGCATGGTCTCGGCACCGACCTTCTGCGCCTCCATCACCAGGCTTCCATGGGTGTTCATGGTGGCACCGATAAGGGCATCCCCTACCCGCTTGGTCACGGGTAACGGTTCTCCGGTAAGCATCGACTCGTCGACGGCGCTCTCACCCTCTAGAACCGTACCGTCCACCGGGACTTTCTCTCCCGGCCGGACACGTAGGTGGTCGCCCTGATGGACATGTGTCAGCGGAATATCTTCTTCCTGGCCATCGGGCTTGATGCGACGCGCAGTCTTTGGTGCCAGCCTCAGCAGTGACTTGATGGCTGCCGAAGTCTGCGAGCGGGCCTTGAGTTCGAGCATTTGGCCCAACAGCGTGAGTGAGATAATCACTGCGGCTGCTTCAAAATAGACGCCGATACGTCCGTCCTGGGCAAAGGCCGCCGGAAACCACTGCGGAACCAAGGTAGCGGCCACGCTGTAGAGGTAGGCAGCGGCCGTTCCCAAACCGATCAGGGTCCACATGTTGGGGCTGCGGTGGCGGATGGAGTCAATGCCGCGGGTGAAGAATACCCAGCCACCCCATAGCGTCACGGGCGTCGCCAGAGCCAGCTCGACCCAGTTCTGGGTCGTGCCATGAAACAGTTGCAAGGAATGGCCGGCCATCGCCAATACGGTCACGATGACGGTCAACGGTAGGGTCCACCAGAACCGCAGCGAGAAGTCCTTCAGCTCTGGATTTTCCTCCTCTTCCAGCTCCGGGATGACAGGTTCCAGCGTCATCCCGCAGATCGGGCAGTTTCCGGGAGCCGGTTGACGGATTTCTGGATGCATCGGGCAGGTGTATTCAGCACCTACAGGTGTCGATGTGGGTGCTGGAGTCGCGTGCTGGTGATGCTCCCCATGAGACTGATGGCTCATGTACTGATGAGGATCTGCTTGGAATTTCTCTAGGCACTTCGCACTGCAGAAATGATAGGCCTTCCCTTCAAAGCTCTCGCGATAAGGGCCATCAGGTTTGACCTCCATGCCACACACCGGGTCGCGCTGGCTCTCGGAGTGGGCGTGCGAGTTATGTGAATGATCCTGGTCATGATGGCAGGAGGTCTTTTGCATGCGATCTATGTCCTTTCTTCGTCCTTGGAAACAGCGGTGCTGCTGGAGTGGGAGTGCCCGCCGTGATTGTGGCCAAACAGATGCATCAGCGGGCATAGCAGCAGGATGAGGTACGGCAGGGCCTGCGAAAGATGACCGTAATGCTCACGCGCTACATAGAAGATGCCGATTACGGCCAGCATGATCAGCGCAATGCCAATCTTGCTCTTCCAAAAAGGCGGCTCAGTGGTACTGGTGTGATGGGTATGGTCCACGACAATAGCCTCGTTTCAATGGCGGCCGGATCAGTATAGGTGTCTCAGACTGGACGGAGTTGGCGAGTATCAATAAACGTCAGCGTACGGTCACCTTACCGACCATTCCCGACTGATAATGTCCTGGAATATTGCAGGCGAACTCCAGTTCGGTGGCGGCGGAGAAGGTCCAGATCAACTCTTCGCGTGCTCCAGGTTCGACAAGAACACTGTTGGGGTCATCGTGTTCCATACCGACCATCTTCATGCCGCCCATGGCATGGCCCATATTGCTCATGTCATGTGCACCTGTAGGGGACAGCGTGCCGTTCTGAAACATCGCGGCCATCTCTTTCTGGTGCGCGGCATGGGATGCCGCTTTGCCAAGATTGAATTCGTGTAGCAATGCACCGTCATTTTTCAGGACGAAGCGAACTGTCTCGCCTGCTTTGATCTCCATTGCTTTGGGTTCGAAGAAGATGTCCCCCATCCGGACTTCGATGGTGCGATCTACTGCCTGACCGTCTCCCGGTTGCCCAATACTGTCTTTCTTGTGGCCCGGGCTGGCCAGCGCATTGGCAGCACTGAGCAGCAAGCCAAGGGTGGTGATTATGAAAGCGGGTCTGAGTTTCATGGTGTGCCTCTGAGGTGTTGAGGAGGGATGAGTCCCGATGCTAATGAGGTGCAGCTGGCGGTACGCTGACGTGAAAACTACATCGCAGTAAGGTTCGTCAGATCGGTGCTACCCAGCTCGCGGCCAACGGGTAGCACCGATGCCGGACTAACGCAGAGCAAACTCACCGACCATCCCCGCCTGGTAATGCCCAGGCAATGTACAGGCGAAGCTCAAACTGCCCGCCTTAGGGAAGGTCCACACGAACTCTTTGGTTGTGCCGGGCTCGACGAGAACCGCGTTCGGGTCGTCATGCTTGGCTTTGATGACTTCCGGATAGCCTGGAGGGTTGGAGTCTCCCATGCCATAACGCTCATGCCAGACAATGCGCTCGGCCATGCCGGTCGGGGTCAGTGTGCCGTCCTTGAACAAGGACGCCATCTTGCGCTGGTGCTCCAGCTGGGACGCTGCCTGCCCGATGTTGAACTCGTGCATCAACGCGCCCTCGTTCTTCAGAACGAAGCGCACGGTTTCACCTGGCTTCACATCGATCGTTTTCTGGCTGTAGTTGATGTCGTCCATCTTTACCAAGATGGTACGAGTCGCTGGCGTCGCCTGGGCCTGCTGCCCAATGCCATTGCTACTGCCGCCGACCTCGGCAAATGCCGGAAAGGTGGTGCTGATGAACAGAGTGCTGATCAGCAGTTTAAGGGGTAAGCGTTTCATGGTGAGACCTCGAGATGGGTGCTGGAAATCTCATGCTATTCCCCGCTTGCTGCCAGGCCGCTGACCCCAAAACTACAATTGCGTCAGCTGGGAAAAAGCACGGCGCCATAAAGGCGCCGCTAGGCCGAAGGAGCAATCACGAAAGGCCTGTAAGATGGGGGAAATCTTTACTGATGGCATTCCTTGTCGGCCATCATCAGCTTGTGCTCTCGAATCATTTGACCCAGCACGTCGTCTACCAGCTTGTCATGCTTTTCCATCCAGGCCAGATGCTCTTCGGCAGACATGTTTGGCGCGGGATGTTCGTTGTGCAGCTGGCTCATGATGTCTTCGAGCATGTTCATATGCTCCTTCATGTGCACATGCCGCTCGCCGACCGGGGCCTTCTCCGCCTGGATCAGCACGGCTTCTGCTTTGTCGCGCATCTGCTGGATGCGCTCGAATACACGGTCGCTGCCCCCTTCGGCCCAAGCCATGGAAGACAGCAGTAGCGAACCAACCAGAAGCAAAGGTTTCAGCGATTTCATGGGCAGTCTCCATCAGTGCAAACTATGGCCGGCACCTCTGCTTTTGGTCTGTCGAGGGCCGAGAGCACAACCTAGTACTCATGCTTGCACCCTAGACAAGCCACCCTGTCAGTGAGCTGAAGTCAGAATTACATTTTCGTAAGCTTCTGGTTGGGGCCGCGGTTTGCCTGCAAACTCAGGCCACCCGACTTTTGGAGTCTGCACACATGAAACTACTGGTAGCTGAAGACGAACCCAAAACCGGTACGTACCTCCAGCAAGGTCTCACCGAGGCTGGGTTCAATGTCGACCGGGTTATGACCGGTACAGATGCCCTTCAGCATGCACTTAGCGAAGCCTATGACCTGCTAATTCTGGATGTAATGATGCCTGGGCTGGACGGTTGGGAAGTGCTGCGCATGTTGCGCGCAGCAGGAAAAGACGTCCCCGTACTGTTCTTGACGGCACGCGATGGTGTGGAAGACCGCGTTAAAGGGTTGGAGCTGGGTGCGGACGACTACCTGATCAAGCCATTTGCTTTCTCAGAGCTTCTGGCCAGGGTCAGAACGCTGTTGCGCAGAGGTAATGGTTCGCCGACGCAGACCACCATGAAAATTGCCGATCTGGAAGTCGATCTGATGAAGCGGCGTGCGATCCGTGGCGGGAAAAGAATTGACCTGACCGCGAAGGAGTTTTCACTGCTGGAACTGCTACTGCGCCGGCGCGGCGAGGTGCTCCCGAAGTCGCTGATTGCCTCTCAGGTTTGGGACATGAATTTCGACAGCGACACCAATGTCATTGAGGTTGCGGTACGCCGGCTACGCGCAAAAATCGATGACGATTTCGATCTCAAGCTGATTCATACCGCCCGCGGCATGGGATACATGATGGATGCGCCGGAGTGAATATGAAGCACCTTTCGCTGACAGCACGCATGAGCCTGATGTTCATGTCCGCGGTAATTGCAGTCCTGACGGTAGCAGGGCTGAGTTTCAATATGCTCAGCCAGCACCACTTCAAGATGCTGGATCGGCAGGCCCTGGTGGAGAAACTCGAATCCGCCAAACATATCCTCAACAATGCTCGCGGTGAAGCGAGCCTTTCGGAAGAATTACCGCAGTTGCGAGCCTTGCTGGGAGCCCATCAGGATCTGGCGGCCACTATCCTGGCCAGTGACGGTTCTGTACTGTTCTCCGACCCCAGAGCAGTCGAAGTACCAGAGCGTTTCAGACGTGAAAATGAGCAGAGCATGTGGGAGTGGCAGAACGGCCAACACATGTACCGCGGCATGACGGCGCAAATCTCGGTAGCCGATCAGGCTGAGCCGCTCACAGCTTTGCTGATTCTTGACGTCACCAATCACACACACTTTTTCGACACGCTGCAACGATGGTTCTGGATTGGATTGGTCATCAGTGCCCTGTTCAGTGCCGCGCTCGGCTGGGTGGTTGCTCGCAGCGGCCTTAGGCCTCTGCGGCAAGTCACTCATGTGGCCTCCGGGATGTCCGCTCGCTCGTTACAGGAACGAATCCCTCTCGAACCAGTGCCGCGGGAACTTCAGCAACTGGTTCTATCCTTCAATGCGATGTTGGCTCGGCTAGAGGATGCCTTCGTTAGGCTCTCCAATTTTTCGGCCGACATTGCCCACGAGCTACGCACGCCCGTTAGCAACCTGATGACCCACACCGAGGTCGTGCTGAGTAAAAAACGCGATATCAATGCCTATGAGGATAATCTGTACTCCAACCTGGAGGACTTGAAGCGCATGTCTCGGATGATTGATGACATGCTGTTCTTGGCCAAGGCTGATAATGGCCTGATCGTCCCGGAACAAACCGCCATCGAGCTGGCGGACGTTGCCGCCAAGCTGACCGAGTACTACCGCCTGCTGGCCGAAGAGCGCGACATCCGACTTTCTGTAACGGGTACAGGCCAAGTGCGTGGCGATAGGCTGATGCTTGATCGTGCGATCTCAAACCTGCTGTCCAATGCCCTGCGCTATACGCCGGAGGGGAAGACGATTTCGCTGCGGATCCGCCAGACAGCGGACACAACCAGCCTCAGCATCGAGAACCCGGGCGGCACAATCGCTCCAGAGCACCTGGAGAAACTCTTTGACCGCTTTTACCGGGTAGATCCCGCCCGGCGCGAGGGAAGCCCGAGCAATGCCGGCCTCGGCCTTGCCATCACCCGCTCCATCATCGAGGCCCACAAAGGCCGCATCTGGTGCACTTCGGTAGAGGGCCTCACAGGCTTCCACATCGAGCTTCCTCGGTTCTCCCCACCCTAGTTGATAGGGGCTGAGGGTATAAACCGACCCAGAACTTGTAGGCGCTGGATGGCTGCTCCTGACCGATAGTAGTCTGTTACTAAGGGCTGCTATCCGGCCAGACCTTGATCCGTGCAACGGATCAGCATGCTCGCCTCATCTGGACACAATGTCAGCACTGAAAAACCCGATGCAGTCACCGCGACGGTGTGCTCGATCTGCGCGGAAAGCGCCCCCTCTCTGGTTACCACCGTCCAGCCGTCGGCCTCGGTTCTGCCTTGATTGAGCATGGGTTCGATGGTGAAGACCATGCCTTCGCGCAGCTTAAATCAAACCTGTAGACACACACTCCGGATCGAGAGACAGCTCAGGCTAATGACGACTACCCATTAACCAGCAGCCACAGAGCTCAGGCACCAGCAAGCCGGCGCTCAGGACGTGGACTTATTCCTCATTGTCTTCACTAGGCGTAACAGCCTCCATGCGGCGCCCGTAAAACTCCACCCAATCCACGTCACCAAACTCCTTCCGTAGCAACCCCTTCAGATAGACATGCCAGCCCCGGAGCGCCTCTGCCTTTTCATCAAAGTACGAGTACCGGTCATAGATTGCATCCACCGACAGGTCCTTGTGGTTGAGGATGCGACTGCGCACTTCCTTGCCCAAACCATGCTTGGACATGTGCGTGGTCGCCGTGCGACGCAAGTCATGCACGGTTGGGCGCGGATAGCCGTCCGCGACACGTAACAGGCTCTCCTCTTCAACTCGCTCCGAATCCTTCACGTAGTCATCGTAGAAGCGGCGCATCGCGCGGTTGAGCGAAGGTTGCGTCTGCGGCTTGGTAGGCCAACGCCCGGGAAAGACGTACTGCCCAGGACTGGGCAGCTTTTTACTATTCACCCAGCGATCAGGATCATTCGACATCACTTTCTGAATTTGCCGCTCGCGCAGATATTTCAGAATGCTCAGCACATCCTCTGAAAGCGGAATAGCAATCGGGTTGTTGTTCTTTTCGAACTTGCCACTGCGGTCCCAGATCAGGTCGTCGAGGTCAAAGTCGACCCAGCGCATCGCTACAACGCGCCCCGAGCGCTGCGCCAGCATCAGACTCAGCAGCAGAGCAAAGCGCGTGTTGGTCGTCAGCGAGGCTCCGGCCAACTGGTGGAGGAACCACACCAGCTCGTGCCGATTGAGACTGCGCTCCCGTGGCGTTTCCTTGGCCACCCTCTTAATCTGCACCAGGGGCGTAGCTTGAACAATCTCGCGATCAACGCAGAAGTTGAACATCTTGCGGATCACGGCGAGCAGACGGTTGGCTTGTACCGGGGCGGTCTTGGCCTTGTGATCCAGCAGCGCCATGACCTGCTTACGTGTGACGTCACTGATCTTGGTGCGACCGAGGTGCGGAACAAACTCGCTGCGCAGCATGCGCTCATCTTCACGCCACGATTTCTTGTTCTTTTCAGCCCACTCCAGGTAGCTGACAACTGCCTCTTCGAACGTCGGACTGGTGCGGTACTCGACCAACTCGACAATCTTCTTCTGCCCCGGATCAATGCCCTGCTTAAGGAGCTCAACGGCCTGCATGGCTTTTGCGCGCGCTTCTGCGAGAGACAAATCGGGGTAAGTGCCCAGGGTCAGGCGGCGCGGATGGTTATGAAAGCTGTACAGCAAGATGAAACTTTTGCATGTTTTGTTGACCCTGACCCCGAACGTGCCGTGTCCGGGCATAGGGGGATCGAGGAATTCGACACGACCTTTCGCGGGGTCATACTTGAGCCGTTTGAGGGTGTGTTCGTTCATGGCCGTGCGCGTCGTCATACCGAAATCCTGACCGTTTCCGGGGTAGGTTTGGGGTAGGGATTATAGCGCTTGGGGTAGGGCCGGGGTAGGGTTTTGACTAAAAACAAACAAGGGTTATATTCAGCCTCGAAAGCCAGTAAACACGTTAAAATCCTTTAAATATAAGAATTTACAACTCGTCAATCCTGTCAATTTTCATCATACGACCTGTATACAACAGGCCTTTGACAATGACTTGTAATCAGTAGGTCCCGGGTTCGACTCCTGGTGCCGGCACCATCTAAACGTTTCATGCAGTGCCAAGCAGTGTCATGAACGCCCCAGAAAGCCCGCCTAGTGCGGGCTTTCTGTTTCATGCAGTGCCATCAAGTGCCATCCAAGCGCTTGCCATTTGAGTACCCACACAAGTACCTTTGATTGGTTCAACAATCTTTGGGTACTCAACTGATGCCACTGACCGTCCTGCAGGTGAAGAACGCCGCGCCACGCGACAAGGATTACGGCCTTGCTGATGGAGGCGGATTATTTCTGTGGATTCGTGCCGCAGGAGGAAAATCCTGGCGATTCCGCTTCCGTCTGGATGGTAAGCAGTCCCACATTTCCCTAGGCACTGTCGACAAGGTGGCGCTGGCTCAAGCCCGCCAATTAGCCTCTGAGGCCCGCCAACTCGTAGCGCAAGGCATGCATCCAGGGCTGGAGCGTGAGGCCAAGAAAGCGCAGGCAGCAATAGCCCGAGCTAACACCTTCAAGGGGCTAGCGCTGGAATGGCACCAACACAAAGCACCTCGATGGTCGGCTGGATACGCCAACGACGTTTTGGAGGCCTTCGAGCGGGATATCTTCCCCCAAGTGGGAAGCCTGCCCCTCGCCACCATCAAGCCAATGCAGTGGCTGCACGTATTCCGCAAGATCGAGGCACGGGGAGCGCTTGAGGTCCTGCGCAAGACTCGCCAGCGCTGCCAAGAGGTCTACCGATATGCAATCGCTACTGGCCGTGCTGAGTACAACCCAATAGCGGATATTGGTGGCGCATTACAGACGCCCACCTCAAAACACTATCCCTTCTTACCCATTACAGAGCTTCCGGAGCTGTTGCGCTCCATCCAGGCCTGCCCAGGTAACGACACCGTCAAGGTCGCCACTCGCCTTTTGATTCTTACGGGGGTACGAACGGCTGAACTGAGGGGAGCTCCCTGGTCGGAGTTTGACCTCGATAAAGCGCTCTGGCTGATTCCTGCTGAGCGCATGAAGATGCGCCGCGCTCACCTGATCCCACTCTCCAAGCAGGCAGTGGCAGCACTGCGCGAGCTAGAAAGCATCACTGGTGGCTACACGCTCGCGTTTCCAGGCCGTATCGATCCGGCAAAGCCAATGAGCGAGGCCGCCATCAACCAACTGCTAAAGCGCTCTGGCTACGATGGACGCGCCACAGGTCATGGGTTCCGCCACACGATGTCCACCACCCTGCACGAGCAGGGATATCCCAGCGAGTGGGTCGAGACTCAGTTAGCGCACGTGGACAAGAACAGCATTCGCGGCACATACAACCATGCACAGTATCTGGAGGGACGCCGAGAGATGCTTCAATGGTACGCCGACAATCTGGATGCCTTGTTATGCGCCAGCGCCGAGCCCGTGATCACAGGCATGGAGAAAATCGCATGAATGATGATGTGATTCGCCTGTCTGATTTGGTGCCGGAGTACTCTCGCTACTACAAGGTTAGTTCTAAAGAAGCTGCGCATGATCTGCATGAAGTAATTCGAGAGTTACACATAGAGCACAGTGAGCTCCAGAAAAATAAACTGTCACCAAACGATATATTTTGGGTTGGAAAAGCGGGCTCACCACAAAGATCAACAAGAATTTATAACCTTAGCTTTGAAGGGCTTAGTAAATATTTTGATTTAATTCGAAACCCTCTACCCGGACTCGACAACAGTCTCATAGAGTGTTTCTGCGCGAGCGATGCTGACTTCAAGAAAATCCCAGCCAGCGCGGTATATGCTTCAAAACAATCCCTTAGCGAGCGGATGCTTAATGTAGGATTTGGGAGGTCTGATTTTCTATTAAATAGCAGCTCAAATTCACAACCTGAAACTAGCAATAGCGAAGAACCATTTAAGACCATCGAACTTAACTATATCAGCTTAATTATTAATGGCCTGATTGAGCTAATCAAAGAGGTTGACAAAGCCCATACAGAAAAGCCTCTCAAACAAGAAGCCAGGGAGCGCGCGGAAAAAATTAAACTTCGCGCCTCACAACTTCACTCAAACCGCAAGAAATTTGACCCAAGTCCGTCAATTCAAAACCTGGCAGACGCTGCCGGCGTGAAAATACCGAGAAGCGTGCAGACCATTAGAAAGTACATAGGAAAATAATCCCCCCAATAACTCAGGCAGATCTGCATAGGTTTTGACTATTTTTTGTATTTCCTAGGAAAAAAGGTAATTACCAAGACTTGCCGTCTGAGGTGCTATTGAATCCCTAGCCATCCAACTCGGTCCCAAGGAGACCCCGCCCAGATGGCTACTCAATCTGTTACGCCTGCCCTGCTTCGCCTTCCTGGTGTCTGCGCCATGGTAGGGCTGAGCAAATCCCAGATATATCGGTTGATTCGGGCAGGAGAGTTTCCCGCAGGTATTTCGCTCGGTACGAATTCTGTGGCATGGCCTGCCGAGCAGGTGCATGCCTGGATTGCAGAGAAAATAAACGCATCCGTTCGTTAACGATGTCTGCAATTCGACCAATTCCTGGCCGGATATTTGCCAGGCTAGAAGAGCACAACAAGCGCTCGGACGTACAACCTCAAGAAATTGAGGCCGAGCAGGTTCCTAAGCTATTGCCGAATTGGTCAAATTCGGTTCGGCGCGTGCCAAACGTTGCTCTTCGCTCAGCGCTATTTGGTGCTATCCGCAAAGGGCACCGCCCATATCTTGAGCGAGCAAATATTAACGCTCTAGGAGGGATAAGCATCCTATACACAGGAGCTTTGCTTGATCAGGGCGATTTGGACGTGTGGGAAACAGTACTGCACTTGACCAGATTGCAGGAATTAGGATCGGAGTGTCGGGTAACTGCCTATCGACTACTGAAAGAACTCGGCAGAACCGATACAGGAAAGAACCGAGCGATCTTAGATCGGCACCTCAGCAGGATGAGTGCAACCGCCTTACAAGTTCGGGTAGGCGAGCATTCGTATGAGGGCAGCCTGATTCACGAGGTCTACCGTGATCATGAGACGCGGACTTATGTCATTCGATTGAACCCCAATCTCCGGGTCCTGTTTCTTGCTGACCAGTTCACTGATGTGGATTGGGCTGTCCGGCAAGAGCTGCATGGACGGCCGCTTGCGCAATGGCTGGATGGCTTCTATGCGACGCACGCAAGTGCATACGACCTGAAGATCGAAACTTTACATCGGCTATGTGGAAGCCGGGCTATCTGTTTAGCTGACTTCAAAAAGGACTTACGCCGAGCGCTGGATGCTGTGGGGAAAGCACGCGCCGCAGCAGAGCAGCCTTTTAGCTACTCAATAGAGGGGAATTTGGTTCGAGTCAAAAGCACTCCAAGCCCATCACAACGGCGGCACTTGGCCCGCAAGCGCTGATACCGTTCCAGCACCCCTTGAATACCGTTCTAGCGCCCCTGACTACCGTTCCAGCACTCCACCAATACCGTTCCAGCACCCCTGTAGATACCGTTCTAGCACTCCAAACACGCGGCATTGATATCGGCCTGTAGCCCAGAAGGAATAGGCTGTGCAGAGATTTTCGCTGGAGCCAGTAATCTGTTTTTAATCATATTTAATCTTTAGCTGTCTGACTGCGAACGTCTAGCGGCTTTAGTCGCATGCTGATCGGGTCTAATTCACGGCGGTGGTGCGTTCTACCCGGAGGGCATGTCTCACCGCCGCAGCTGTTTCATCGGTGCCGGCCGCCCAAGATTCCATCAATACGTTTAGCTGATCGATCCTGCTCTGCATGGACTTGCTGCGCGCTTGAGCCTTAGACACAGCGCTCAGAGCCTCATCACGATCCTGATCAGCAATGGAGAGAATTCCCCGGAGATTGTCCATCTCGTAGTGATGGTTTCTTTCTGTTGCGGCCAGCTTCTCCAGATGTTGTTGTTCGATTACCTCCACCTCATCACGGTGCTCCCGCAGCAGGGCCTTTTGTCGAGCCACACTGGCCTCCAGCGTGGCCTCTATCCGCGATCTCGCTTTTTTCCCTTCGATAAGCAGTAGCGCCAGTAGAGCATTCGCTACCAGGAGCGCGCCGATCACGAACAGCAAGCAACTGCTGATCCAGCTGGGGTCAATGTTCGGATTCAAAATAAGAGCACCTCGACATCCTAAGTTTGAAAAAACAATTTCCAGGGGAAACCATCCTCATCGCCCAAGGTAATGCGTGGACACGTCCTCACGGGAATGCCCCAACTCTTCGACAACTGCTAGGCGTGCAAAGCGATCCAGCTCCCAGTTCTGGGACCTGAGATTCCCTCCCTCAACAGGGGAGCGACTACCCGAGTAGTGGGCATAGCGCTCGTTGGCGAACGCATGGCGCAGACCGTGTGAGGTCACGCCAAGCTGAGCTTTGGTCAGCCCAGCTTTGGCAACAATTCTGCTGTAGTGTCCAAGCGCCTGTTTCAGGGACTTGCCTGGATCGGCGGTGCTTGCCGTGCGACGATCCGCAAAGGTTTTAGCTCGATCAATCAGCTCGCGCCGCTCCGGTGTGTCGATGGGAACCGTACGATCCCGACCGCCTTTCGTGCCGATGCTGACGGCCAGATAGCCGCCCTTGTCCGCCAGATGAGGGCGCAGCATGACCGACTCCTTGACCCGGAGACCAAACCGAAGCTGCAGCTCCACCTGGAGTGCGACACGTTCATCCAGGGCGCGCAGGTCATCGAGCTTTTTCGTAACGCTCAAACCATTTGCCTCCCACCCCTTATTCTGAGTATTGATCGACGTTCTGGCGGCCTCACGATTCGGGAAATAGCGCTCAGCGCTCTCGACCATACCCTCCTTGCCAATCCAGGAGGCAAATGTCCTCAGGGTGGAGAGGCGATTCTGCAGAGTCGAGGAGGAAAGTCCCTTGCTCAGCCAGTGCTTGGTCAGCGCTTCTACATGGCGGCCTTTGAGCTGCCTGACATCGCCCAGCTTGTAGCCCATCTCTCTCAGGTCTGTGAACGCCTGGTAGAGAACTGTCGAGCGCTTGTGCTGCGTCTCGTGACTGGCGACTGTCCCGTCTGACGCCTTGATACCGTTGTGCTCCTTGAGCACAGATGCCAGTGAGGATTTCCAGCCGGCCATAACTGCTCCTGGTGTCTCTGATGGAGGGAAGTGCGCGTATGGAGATACGTGAAAGCGAACTTGCTGCCTTGAGCACCATCTCTGGCACACAGGACACCCCTGGAGGGGCGGACAACCCGATATGGGTTCCGGCCAGCCTGCTGGGCTGGTTTTGCATCGTTGATACGGACTTGCGGTCTGGCTAACCCTGTCGCGTCATCATCGAGCCGCGAGCAATGCTCAGAGCGTGCAGCGATGAAGAGCGCGTTGAGGCTCCAGTAACGCAAGCTCGCACCTAGATGCGGCTACTACGGTTTCGCAACGTGCGCTCCAGGACTCCAATCTTCCTGGCCGTTACGTGGTATGTGCCAGTGAGGCGAGTGCGGTTTACACCCACGATCACTGTCTGCCCCCGCTGGCAGGCCATCCCATTTGGCGGGAAGCGCTAGGCGCTCCGTGTGGATCATCATCACTACATCCCGCTCGATCCGAGATCCCAGGCCGAGCGTTTGAACCACCTCCATCGTTGATTGGAATCAGTCCATCCAACGACCCATGGGCGTTGGAACGGACGCCCTTGGTCTGTTGTTGCAGGCCAGGCTGATGACAGCCCAAACCCACGTGACCCTCTCGCTTCTGCGATGACGCAGATAGCTCAAGGGCGGCTGCTCCAGAGAGTCAAGCAACCACTAGCACGAGACTCGGTCGCGAGTTTCGCCCTGCCGGGCTCATCAGTCGTGCGAGAAAATTTCCTTCACCTGCTGTGATCATTTTTCGAGAAGCCGCGAATCCAGTTCAACCGAACCCGGTGTAGTTGCACGCACCCACTCTCTTTTCTGGCCTTCGGCTCAGAAAAGAGAGTGGGTGCCACGACCATCCACAACTGCTCAATTCCCAACAGGCGAATTGAGCAGTTGTTGCAAGTGCATGGGGTTCAGTGGAGGCGCAGGCGGGTGGCCGTTAGGCTCGGTGGGTATGAGCCAATTGGGGGGAGCCCGCTATGAAGATCGACCAAATCACCATCGGAGACCAAATCGCCATCGGATTGGACTGGCTGCATGCGAGGCTGCCTGCATTCATGCGGCGCATGTTCCTCGTCGCCGCCACGCTGCTTTCCATCGGGGTTGCACACGTTGTTGCCTCGACCCTGATCGACGGTTACAGGGACGTGGTGTTGGCGGGGTATGCGAGAGCAGAGGCCGAGCGCTCAATTCTCGCACTACCTCTAGGCCACCTCTTAGGTAGCCTGGGCGTGCTGGTGTTTTGGCTCTGGGTCGCGACGATTCTGCCGCGGGCCTTCCTCAGCTTGCGCGCACACCTGTGGCGCAGGGCGGGGCAGTGATGAGTGCCGCGACGGCTGAGAACTTTGCCGGATTCAACTGGACGTTTGCGCTGTGGGATAGCACCGCGCTCACAATTATCGCCGCTACCGAGCCGTTGTTTATGGTGCTCCGCGAGTTCAGCACAGAGCTGATCTCTGCGGTTGGTTTCGCGTGGTTCCTGCTGATGGCCTGGCGAGTTGGCGCTGATGGATTCGCTCGCGTGTTGCTGGGAGGACTGCTGATGTTCGTGGTGTTTCTGCCTTATGGCATGAAGCCCACGGCAGTTCAGCTGCCTAGTGGCGCTACCGTGCAGATGATGGAAGCCCAAGCCATTCCGCTCAAATTTGCCATGTCGGCGCACAATCTTTTCCGTTCTCTGTTTGACCCCGTGCTGAGTAAGCACACGGCGGCTGGGACAATCGTGCCGGCCCAGGCTGCGATTGACGATATCGTTGGGCGATCAGCAGATGTGTTTGCCGGCAGTGATCTAGCTCAGCTCATACGCGATTACAACGCCAGCTGTGTTCCCCACACCAACAACCTGGCTGGACCAGAGCGCGCCACCAAGGTCGAGGCCCTGCATTCCATCGGATTGCTCGGCGGTGGCGGATTGGGCATTCCGGACCAGGAAATTAGCCTGATTTCCCAGGCACGTACGGCGTTCGATGGGGCCTGGACATTCGTGTCCGGTTCGCCAGAGGAGAATGGTGGTTGGGTCGCGTATCTCTTGGGAGGCGGGGCAGCCCGAACTGGATTGGAGCGGGTGCTGGATCAACGAGCCATGCAGTCCAGGCGTGAGGAAGGCCTGCGTATGATCGAGCACGTCGGACCGTTCATGGGCGGACGCTACAAACTCCCGACGAAGGACTTTTGGGGCGCTAAATTCTCGGGCAAATCGGAGGCTCAGCCTACATACCTGCCGATCAGCCTAATACCTAGCCAGAAACGGGTCGTGGTCGCCCCCGCAGAATACGAGGAAATCCATTTCCAGCCCTCCAGCTGCGTCGAGGCCTATCGGGTGGCCCAGCTTGGAGCTGAGCAGGCCTACCAGGCGCTGCGCGAGTCGGGTGAGGTCATCGCAGGTGGCCTGCGCGTTAGTGCTGAGGTTGGTGCAGTGAGTACGGCGGTTGCCTGGCAGCGGTTTATGGCTCGTTCGCTACAGCACACAACAGATCTTTCGGCAGAAGGGAGTGAGATAGCCGGGGGCATCCTGGCCAGCGCCCAAATGTTCAAAAACTTCAAAGGGTGGCTCGATCTGCAAACGCTTCTACCTGGGTACGTAATTTTGGCGGCCTGGGTTTTCTGGGTTGTTCTGTTACTTGCGCCATTGTTCCTGCTGTTAGCTCCGTTGCGGGGAGGGCAGATAATCGCTCAGTGGCTGGCGATGCTATTGGTGCCTGTGATTGGGGTGATGGTGGCCCAGATCATCAATTTTGGGGCGTCCATGGTCATGGCGGCTGTAGCGGTTGGTCAGGCAGGCGCTGCCAGCGGGTGGACAGGCGCTGGCGCTGAGTACGATGCGTTGCGCGGGATGATGACCGGACTGGCTGCGGGCGTCCTCGGGTTCGCGACCTGGTTTACCGGCAGCATGCTGGGAGTTTCGTTGAGCGGACTGACTGGTAGTTTATCGGGGGCGGTGGCGACAGCCAGTGAAGCAGGTGCCTTCGTATCTAAGGCCGTTGGGATGGCCATGCTGGTAGGGCGTCTAGGCCGAATGGGAGGCGCAGCCAATATGAGCCGGCGTAGACCAGGTAGCGAGTCAGGCGGGCAGACCGCTTCTCGAAATGCTGCTGGTGTCGCAGATACTAGCAGGGCTCCATCGCCAACCCGTATAGTTATGACGCAGTTCGCTCCGGCAAGCTCTCGAACCAGAAGGCTAGGTGGAGCGAACGCAAAGGGGTCGCAGTCGCTTAATCCGCCCAAGAAGCCAACCCCGCCTACCACACCTACTGCCTAGTTTCGGGCAAGAGGGACGGCGCCGACCGTCCTGGTGCCGGCGATGACGCCACATTAGTGGGGCACGCCGGCACGGCCCAACCCCTACCCAGAAAAACTCATAAAACCCTCCGCAACCCCACGTTTTCCTGTGGCAGGCATTTGCGCCGCTCAGGAATAGCGCTGTCGAATTCTGCATTCCAACTGACCCAACGCTGAGCATGCACCGTCAAACCGTTGCGGCCCCCTAGACCTGCTCTCCCCGGCCACCGACAAACCCACAAAAACCACTGAGAAGTAACCGACTTTCACCGCCGTGCAATGTCGTTTCATCTGGGCACCGCAGCCACTCCCCAAATCCTCACTGCGGTTCTCTCAATTCCCAACACGGCAACCGACGATTTTTCCTAGTTGCTCGATGACACCTGGACACCTAGAGGTAGCGTTCCAACGAGTCATGAATGGAGGTGAGCGTTATGGGACGGCTTCTGATGTGGACTGTGTGTTTTGGCGGGGGCTTCTGGTTGGGCTCTCATCGACTGGTGCCGCTGTGGGCTATCGGCGTACTGATCTTTTTGTCGGCGGGCCTGTTGGGTGTGGCGGAATGGCTGGAGCAGCGGGAGGGGCATGACGATGATGCAGGCTGACCTGGATGAGTTGATGGTCGTCAGCTGCCTGTTCCCTGAGATGCAGTGGACAGCCTCCGAGACGCGACCTGTGCTCATCGGCAGAGACGGGAACATTCTGCGCCTTTACTGGATGCCGCTGCTGCTATGGCTGGATGAATGTTGCGCCGTGCTTTTCATTGAGCAGCTCAATCGCAGGGGTGCGCGCGCGCTTAAAGAATGACGGCAAAATGACGCCAACTTGCAGATGCAAATCCCAGCCTACCGAAAGGCGATAGAAAACCAATGGAAGGACGCTATGCGTACGATGCTTAAGTTTGCTGCAGCCGTTGTCACTGGAGCTTTCCTTTCTGGCTGCAGCGGAGAGGACTTCACTGGGGCTTACCGATTCAAAGACTCAAGCATGAACGGAACCATGGTTCTCAATGTTCATGGTAATGAAGCAGAACTCTTTGGAGACCTCGGAAAAGACGGTATCAAACCGCTCGGAAAAATGAAGGCATCGGTAAAAGATGAAAAGCTTCTTCTTGATGCCGTTAACAGCTCTACACGCCTGGTGATGCGGCGTAACGTCGATGAGCGAAGCCTTGACTGCCTTAACTGCAAGGTACTTGGCATGAGAACGGATGAGCATGTGTGGACATATGACCCCGAGGGGCCGTATGACGTGGATCAGATGCTCAAGGAGCAAGCCCGCAAGAATGAAGAGGCATTGAATGCCGACCTGGAAAAAATGCAGAAGGAAGCCTTGGAGCAGGCACGCAGGAAATCAGAGGCCCCGAAACTGACACCTTATGAAGGCGATTGGGTCTATCAACGCACCACGAAGCATGATCCGTTGACCATCATGGGTATCTGGCGCGAGAAGCAAATCAGGGTCTGGTCGTTCAAGTTCGAAAGTATGGATCGCCTCGGACATGAGACTCCAGGGTTCGAGGTAACAGATGCCGGCTTAAAGATCGGCACAGGCCCCGACGCGTACCTGTACACCCTCAGCGCAGATAAAAAGGTACTGACCTGCATGGACTGTAGTAAGCCGGTGCGTTGGGCCAAGGCAGACCCCAAAAAGGATCTCAGTGATCGTCACTACGCCCGTAAGATGGCTGGTAACCCCTGACATTCTGAATGCAGCCAGGCTAGGAAGAGGTTTTCCTGTGGGCTGGGACGACTTGGGCATAGGGCAGGCGAAAGATTCTGCTGTCGAGCCTTGCGAGTAGATGGGCGAGCTTACCTAAAGCTTGATTGAGCAGTGCATAGCTGAGCAGAATGAGAATAGCTCCTATGCAAATTCACCATGCACGCCTCCCAGCTCAGCGGTCAACCACGATAGCCGCTGCATCTAGAAGGCGAGTCTGAGGCATTAGCAGGGGGCTGGCGTGGCGAACGGGGCAACCCGTTC
>C687J35021_10000564_pt1 | contig 29231 bp, 28 predicted proteins | sample RifCSPhighO2_12_FD_35021 | JGI IMG/M metagenome (IMG submission 35021) | reverse complement strand
AGGACCCGAAGGAGGAGGTGCCGCCGGCGGTGCCGTCGGCGCCGGCAGCAGAGGAGCCACCGCTGCCGCTAGCGCCTCCAGCGCCAACAGTGATTGTTTCCGTAGTGCCCAGCCCGTCTGCATCATATGTGGCGGTGTTCCTTGCGCCGCCGCCTCCGCTACCCCCACCGTACCTGTTTGTTGCGGCCGCGTTGCCGTTACCGCCGCCACCAGCACCGCCAGCCCCAATGACCTCTACGGAGACGAATTTCGTGTTGGCGCCCTTGGTCCAGGTACCGCTCGCCGTGAAGCGGGTGAAAATCGCTGTACTACCACCACCACCACCTGCATATTTACCCATTATCTTCTCCTATATTCCTAACGCTATCCTGATTTGTGCAAACCATCCTTTTTGTACCTCACACCACTCTATATACCCATACGTAGCAGTAGACGCCGCACTATGATTAATAGCAAAACTTTCGCCAGGATACAATACTAATGGATGACTGTTTCGCTCATTACCAAACTCCTCATACAACACATCTGTCGTTGCTACTACCCCTTGCCACAGTATGCCAGCTACAGTACCGGCGGTAGGAGCGGCGGTATAAGGAAAAATTTGCCCTATTGACGGCTTCCAACGACTATCCAAAGGTACACCATTAGCCTTGACAGCCGTACCGCCAGTCGAATCACTTGATTGTTTTATCAGCTTTAATGTTTGCTGAGCTTGTGGCTTTGAGTAAAAAACTTGTTGTACTAATAGTACAACATCACTGTCTAAGGCGTTTCGTAGCTCAACAGCAGTACCAGCACCAGCCACATTTAACGCGTTTAAATCATACCTATATGTAGGGTACGGTAAAAACCCTGCGAGTATGTTATTAAAAAATCGTAGTAGGCTATTAGCTTTTAACACAACACACCACCTCAGTGTGGGTGGCCCGGTACACCACCCACACTACTTTCTTTATAGATCAACTACTTCGAATATGTATTCGCAGAAGAGTGTAGAGATGGTAGAAGTTTGTATTGTAAAGTTATAACCGGGATTGATACGCAATGCCCCGTTATACCATCGATCACAGAAAAACCCTCTGGGATTAGTAGTAATAGCGGCAGTGGTCTGAGCGCCTAGGATAGAAACTGCTACAGGAGCTGCCGGTAGGGTAGCAACAGCCAGTGTAGCAACCCCTGGAGCTGCTCCAGCATCACCAGTTTTCATATTACGGATGGTTGCGGCGGTAGTTTCTGTTACGGCTGTAGCAGAGTACCCGCCAAGAGCGCCAAATAGTGTAGCAGCCGCGCCAGCCGCAACTAGACTAGCAGCACTCACATACCACAAACGTACACTCTTCCCAGAATTAACGCGATTAGCGATAGTAAGTGCGGGGGTAGTCGCTGACAACCCTGCTTGAGTAACAACAGTTGTTTGATTTGCTACTGCATACACATTACCTCTCTCCACAGCTTCATCAAAACCAGCTCCGGCATGCTGAACCAACACGCCACCATTCTTCATGTTACCACGGGCCGCACCCAAAAGATTACCAAAACGATCAGCTAATGTAAGTTCCATAATTTTCTCTCTCCCCTTTATGAATCTTGTCTAAGTCTAATTATCTGAAGGCACACTATCGCCTATAGTCTCAAATGCTATTTCTCCTGCACAATTTCTAATCTGCGTAAGTAATCGTATAATTTCATCAAGCTTCGAGTTATTAGCAGTGTCATTTCTATTACTTCTCGCCACTCCATTTAACCCCATAACTGCAATATCTACTTGATCATAATACACTGCATACATATGGGCACTGCCGCTCTCTGTAATAAACTTTGCTCTTCGTATGTTTGCTTCCCCAACCAGTACTATTTCCGCGCCTGGGGAAAAGGGTAATCCGTAATCATTAGTCGGATCACTACCATCACTCCGCCACCTTACCCGACCAGTACTCTCTGGATCAACGTAGAATATAGCGCTTCTCACACCGCCAGCTAACGTGCCATTAGCACTTAGTGTAGCTACAGTATCAGGACCGCTAGCCTTATCACTAGTTATAGACAGCTCTTCATAACCAATCGCATTTGCCAAACTTACTCCTCCTTTCTATATTATACCAGAAAATTCCTTATGTTTCAAGAAGAGGATCTCCTATCACATCTCCTCCATCTACAATCTTGACCCCACCACCACTTACACGCTCCGCCAATATCTCTTGGCATCGTATACAAGCGTCATCGTACTTACCCAAACGCCCACCATATTTACAGGAGTGAGGAGTAAGGTTATTTGAACGCTTTTTATACGCAACAGGCACAGTTGTAACTTCTTCCACCTCTATCAAATCTACATCTTTTTCGACAACCTGCTCATCCCGTTGCCGCGCACTTTCTCTCACCACAGTACTCAAACGTACAACGTTAGGGTTTTCTAAAGGAGCGGTGGGTGGGGCGGTAGGTTCGTTACCAATTCTCTCCCCAAGCATTCTTTGAAGCATATTATCTACCTTACCAGTAGCCATATCCCTCTGAGCCTGACTCAGGTAAAAGAATGCCCTATCCTGATGCTTCTTCATAATATGCATTACCAATTCATACTGATCAAGCATCCTTACACCGCATACAACACCACTGGTGGAAACTGGACAGGGATCGCTTGTAAGTTGGGGAGGTGGGCAGGGAGGAGAGACGAAGAATATACGTCGCCCGTCCTTATCGCGTTTTCTTAAATAATATTGGTATGTGGCGAGGGGTACGGGCGCTAAAGTACCATCACCACGATAGAGGGCAGCAAATTGTGGAGCAGGTGCAAACTTATTACCCTCCACAGAATAACTACCAGGCTTCATTTTTAACACCCTATTTCTATCAGTCTGTCTTCGTATCATATCATCGGGGGATAGTTCCAGTTGATGCTCCTCTAAGGCCGCTACCTCTTGAGGTGATGGTGAACGTGCTCCCCACACACTTATCGGATCCATTGTCATAATTTAGCCTCCTGTATATTCTGGTTTTATAGCCACATAAAACGACACTTTGGCCTTTGGTAGTCGTTTACTTAACCATGCATAATTGTCAATATCATTATAAATCTGATCCCGTCTTGATAACCTTTTTCTAGGGTCTTCCTTCTCCAACACCCTTTTTGCCAAATCTTCTAGATCCCCACGCCACGCGGTTCCAGCACCCACCGCAATAATTCTCCGGCCTGGAACGCTATCGTTAATCACCATCTCGGGTTTTGTGTCGCGAAGGGCGCGATCTTTCTCTTCTTTAAAGGCACTACTACCCCTATCCTTCTGATCCTTCTCCCAGACCTCTAATAGCCTATTAACCCTCTCCATATGCCTTTCATATGCATAGCGATCAGGTACCCACACTGGTAGTTGTTCTTCTACACCCTTATTACCCTTTACAATTTTAATTAGTAGCGCCATACTTCTGTACCTTTATCATCTGAATACGTAGTATAGAGCCGTCAGGTTGGGGCCAGGATTCAATAGGAGCAAGATAATCAACCCTCCATACATTTTTATCCAAAGACTCTATGAGTTTTTGACAACCTATACCTTGCGGATTATCGATATAGTAATCATCGAAGAGTATTTGAGTTCTTGTAGTAATAAGAGGTTGAATCGCTTCCCAATCTCTCTGTATCGTATCCCAAGAATGTCCACCGTCCACAAATATAAAATCCATTGGAACTTGTGGCTGGTCTATAGTCAATGTGTGATGACTATATCCCGCATACAAATGTATATGAGCTCCAGTATGGCTTAGCCTTGCTGCTACCCATTGTAGATCGGGTGGTTGTTTGCTATTCTCTACCACCATCATTTCTTTAGTTAACGGTTGGAACATATCATGGCCGTAGTATGTGATACTATCCTTAGTAAACGTAGTCTTAGCGGCCTCAATCATACTCAACGCTCTTTCTCCCGTCCACGTACCAATCTCCAACAATTGAGTGCTTAAACTCTCTTTTACAATCTGTGGAACCCAATCATAACGAGACTTGATTGTGGTAAGTTCCGATTTTGCCCTCATCAAATTCCTAAACACTTTTAGATGCGCTGCTACATAGATTTTTTCGCTATGTTTCTCTAGAATCCTCTCTCTTGCATCCTTCCGCGTCATCCTATAAAGAAGTTCAGACAACTCTTCAATACTAGTATACACCTGACAAACCTCAGGATAGTCGGATGCATACCCATATTCTGGAGATAGTACTGGAATATTACTAGCAATTGCTTCAAGTATTGGTAACGATCCTCCTTCGACAAACCCTGTTACAAGGAGAGCATCAGCATTTGCATATACTATTGCAAGAGCATCAAGGTCAAGGTGCTCTGTATAGTTAACTGACACTCCTAACGCACGAAGTTTTTCTACTACAGGTCCCCATCCGGTACCTATAATTCTAAAGTGGTAAGGTGAAAGATCCATCATCCACGCCAATTCAAGGAGTAGCCAGGAGCGTTTGCGCCCGTTGGGCTGCTCCGCCCCCACAACTAGTATCTCACACGTTTTTGGTTTAAAAATTGGATTCACAGGAGCCTGTATAATATCATACACATCTCCACATGTTATAGTATGAAACTCATCTGCCCCACACCTACTCATAGCAATAACCTCAGCATTCTTTGCAGCTTGCCGGAGACTACCTTCAGCCCCTGGATTACAATGGGTATATAAGGCTAGTGACTTACCTTCCACTACCTCTGCTGCTTGATGCCATGGTATAAAATAGTTCAGATCGGCAGACCAATCAGGTTTGTCAGTCGCCTCAATCATCATACTCTCTGTACTCGCCTTCAGTAATGGAACTACTAGATTTATCATTGCTTGGCTCTGGTAAGGCGCGCTGATATGTATTCTGCTCATTCATCCCTCCACTCAATACCTTAAAATCTTCTAATTTTGCTAACCCATTTTCTATCAATAACTGTTTAGAACTATGATAGCCTCTACCTTCCCAATTCGAAACTAATTGCATCTTCTGTTTCGGCTCCATTAGTTTTATACTTTCTAAAGTACTTATGGCGCTAGTATAACCCTCCTCCTTCCATTCCAATAGTATATGAAGAGGTGCATATCCTAACATTGGGTGCATGGGAATAATCATATCAAACCCTTTGTTTTTACCGACCAGCTCAAAACATCTCGTCTTCCTAATCAACTCATGTCTTTGCGTAACCTTTAAAAACCAATAACAATCGTTATGCGGTGAGTAGAGAATAATGTGTGTTCCGTGACGCCGTTTATACAATATGCAGTCATCTACTAATCCTAACACCCCATCATCTTTATTAGTACGTAGCGTTTTTAGGCGAAGACCATGCTCTTTAAGGAGAGTGGTTTCAAGGATTTTCCAGTACTTAGGCGGTAGGTACCAGTAAGCAGGGAACCTGTTCCCGCACACATCTGTGCAAAAACGATTGCGGGCGGCCATCAGATTATTTATCAGTACATTTTCTACACTTCCATCCCCATGAAGAATTTCATAGCGAATCTCTCCTCCGTAATTAAATCGTGAGTTGATCATAGCATATCAGCTCTTTTTGTTGGGTATGGGGATGATAAGCCCCCAACATTCTTACCATTCTCATCGCTAAAATAATAAGAGCACGGCGTACCGATTATTTGATTAGGTTCAGATGGAAATGAGAAGCATGTGACGGGGCGTGATTCGTAAATATCACACCTATCATCTTTATGATGCTGGCAAGATGAGTGCATATCGACTACTATCTTCATAACACCGTCCTCTACTACCATCCCTCTTATCTTATTATATTCTATATCCATACTAGCAGAAAGAGGGAATGTGATAAGAAATACCCCTAAATTCTCACAACACCAACCACAGTGGTTACATGATCCTTGCCTTACCCACTTATCCTCCATAATTACTCTTTGGGAACTCTGTACCATCCACAAATTTGTTCATGAAATCACAGAAGGCTCCAACACCTACATCATTCACCTGACGATGTGATGCTATTACTGAACAGTCTCCATACACCTCTACGCCCTTCTCCTGACACTGTTTATAGAATACTAGATCTCCATTTAGACCCGGCTCAGATTGTAGATAGGGCGGGTCTAGCATTTCCAATGCATCACGCCTCAATAATACACAACCAAAACCCGCCGCATCTATAGGTATAACACTTGACTCTAGCAGACTCCCGTCCTTTTTATGAAGGGCGATAGGACTATTAGTATAGGGGACACCATCTAGACCGTTAAAAAACGCATTAACCTCTTGTACCATAGGCTCGTATGTAGCATTTATAGCTGTGCCGTGGCCCCTACGTGTTTCAGCAGCATCCTCTATCCTCTTGTAGATCTGAGGGGTATGTACTCCCTGCTCATTTCTCCTAAAGTACAATCCTGATATGACAGGTTTATCCCTGGCCGCTAATACAATCGGCATTGATGGCGGATGAACCATATCCTCATCGATTATAAATAAAAAATCTCCCTTACTTTTATGCAGGAAGTCATCGATCAGATAATTGCGATTAGAATCAACCCTACAACTAGTAACCCACTGAGTACCGTAGAGCATATCATTCTTACTTAATTCTGTCACTAGCGCTGCTATATTCATAGGACATGTCGCTGATACATATGCACCTACATACATACCAATAACAATCTTAGGCTTCTCCATACAACCCTCCTTATTTTTATATTTTAGGGGCAGAGGTTAGTACTATAACGTACCCCTACTATACCTACAACTACACGTTCCCCTCCACTGCCCAATAGCATCCAGTAAGGGTAGAGTCTGTAACCGTACCATCCTCTGAATAACGCATAACCATCCAGTGATTAGCGCTATACGTATAATTAGTACCAGTAGTCTTACCAGTGTACGCAGTCCACGCCACACTCTTTCCACCAACCTGATAACCAGCAGTACCTAGATTTGTCGTCTGATTACCAGTCGTTTTTCCATTTATCATCGTCATAGTGATGTAAATGGTAGTGCTAGCAGCCAGAGCATTTGCTTTGATGTAGAAAGCGTCCGTTACCGTATGCACTCTTGGAAATTTGCATACAGGAATATAGGAATCGGCAGTTACATCTGTATTCACTGATAGAACCTTCTCAGTGAGCCCGCTAAAAACGCTCATTACACATCACCTCCTATCATGTTAGTAGTATGGGTAGGATATCATGGTGCCTACCCTCACCATCTAATCTTATGCTGTAGGAGCTGTTGCATCAGCCTGCATATAAAAACCCCAGGTTCCGTCCCTTTCGCCCTTACCCTGAGTGCCGACGTAGTTGATTTCTGTAGCCCGGAGAGAAGCATCCCGCTGCTCTTCCATTTCAGGCTCAGTATACTCTACGAAAATTAGTGCGTCACGTGCAAACACTGCTGAGTAAGCAGCGGATGAGGTGATACTAATTGTAGGGTCAATTAGAACATCTGCTCCAGCCATCCTCCCCACCCAATAATTCTTCCAAACCTCTTCAGTCAACCCCGTTATGGATCCGCCGCTTACACGACTAGTAGACGGAGTTCCAGTAACCTCGATCCAAGATCCGTTAGTGAGAGATGCAATTTCCGTTGCTACGTCCCTATAATGATAGGGGTGTAGAATGATACTAATCTCACCAGAAACAGGCCGTGTTGCTGCCTGTAGACGGCTTTGAGCCGCTTGCATCCAGCCACTCACAAATGTAGAGCTTGAGGAACCAAATCCTGCATCTAGCCCACTAAACAATGATGTAAGATCATTATCTACATAGTATGAGTATGCGTTGGCTAATCCTTCACCGATCCTTCGACGAATCGGATCCTTTAACGCCTTTGCCGCCAGGTCAGTGATTACTGCCTGTCCCCCTGCCTCACTCACAGATATAGCAACATTAGTGTCACTAACAGTCTGAGCCTGAGAAAGATCAGTGCCTTGTGTGAGAGCAAGTACACTAAACGTACTAATTACTGGTTCGTTATAGGTGAGACCAGAACCTGCACCTAATCTAATTGTATCCACACGCTTCCTCGTCACACCAGTCTGCTTTAGGGTCAACCTCGCAGCCGCCTTAAAGACTGGCAGTGAATTGGACATGGTGGACGTAGTTGTAATCGCCACTTAAGACCACCTCCTAATAACTTCCGCCTCGGCGGAGCTGCGGATAAAGTTTCTCAAACCTTGCCGCTTCAGCCGGTGTTGCGGTACCATCGCCATACTTCTGCTCCAAAATTCTATAATCACTGGCGGAGACGTTCGTAGTAGGAGCAGGAGTAACCCGATCTACACCAGATACAATACGTTCTGTAGCAATTGTACGGCGTTGAGCCTCTGTTGCTACACCCCTATTTCTTTCTAAGATTGCAAGATGTTTGGTCATTAAACGCTCATCCTGCAACTCTGACAACTCCCTTGCCAAATCCTGTAGTTCGCCAATAGTTGCGTTGCGCCCGAGATGCTTTCCCGCCATGGTAATCGCGTTGGCCGCTACCATATTCTGACTAATCCAAGGCTTCCATTGTTGATACTCAGCACCTTCTCGAATTAAAGCCCCGACACCTTGCATCTCATCAGGCTCGAGCGGTGTCTCAGAAAGGTCATTAAGGTCTGAAACTTTCTGAACAATTTCGGCAATACCACTCTCAAACGCCTGGGTACGTCGTGATTCAGCTTCTTGAAGAAGTGGGTTAAGAGCCTCGAGACGTTTTGATAATGCATCTACCTGTGCCTTCCATACCGCTTCGGTTTGTGCAATACGATCATCTACCGACAGCTCTACAGGCTTATCGCTAGACTGTTCTTCTACATCAACCGCTTCAACCGGCTGTTCAAGAACCTCTTCGTCTACATCGTCAACCATTTCTTCTACAGGTCCGTCAAGTATACTATACTGATTCATTCAACCCTCCTAATAACCCCTTTAAGTTTACTATAACAGATAGTACAGCCATTTGTCAAATGGTATTTAAAAAGCTCCTTGAATCCAGTCAAAAAGACCTCTATTTGTATTGGAAGGCGCTTCATCTAAAAACCGTGAGTATCTTTTTGCCTGTGCTTGTTTATAATACCTGGCTATTTTTGGATCCAGATTAGATATAGATTCAATACTGTTAAGGGCGAATTCTGGGTCTGTCTCAAAAGCCTCCATAAGGCTTTGTTGAGTGGGTGTAAGTTCATCCCGATTTCTACCTTTTAATGTAGATAGTTGGGCACGTAGATATTCTGGAGTCATAATTCGAGTTTTACCCTGCCCTAATGCACCTATAACGTCTGAGGCAATGGAGCGCTCATCAGGTGCTATTCCTTGAAGACCCTGGTATAATGCTGCCTGATCAGTCATTCGACTACCCTCAGAGGCAAGATAGTCTGTATAAGGGTTACTTATTGATGTATCGAACCCAATTGATTTTAGGGCATTACTCACTGCACGCTGCTTACCGCCCAACTCTGGATTATTAAACGGTAAATAGTACTTAGCCTCACCAGAACTTATATCCCCAAACCCTTTTGCGTTTTTAAAAGATTCGCTAGCGGTCATTGGAGCGGTAGTTTTTGGTGGTGTAAAACGCCCTGATAGTGGTTCTCCTCTCAAATCTCCTGGAAGTACGGGTTCTGTATCAAGTGGTTGTGACCCTCTTATTCGAGAAATGATATCAAGAACCGATCCTCCTGATCTACTACCAGATCCAGACTGTAAGGCTCCGTGCGTCTCCTCCCAGCGTAAGGCCGCTTGATCTGATATACCGGCCCATGGATTGCCAGGAGTAAACGAGTCTTTTGGAATACGGTTGATAGGTGTCGGTCCTACTGGCCCTACCCTATTCGCTCTTGCCCTACCTTCTGCATCAATCTGATCCTGTATCCTCTGTGCCCGGCGCTGTTCATACGTATCTTCTTCCCGTAAGCGAGCCTCTTCTTGCTCAGCAGCTTTTAGAATCGTTTCGTCATCTGCCCCACCAGGAATATCAGCGTACTGGTTATCGTCTCGATACCTACCCGGATGAGCCTCGCGTAAAGTCTGTCCTGTATCATCACCACCAAGCCCTAATCCACTAAGATCATTAGGATCGTACGGTTCTGCCATTATACTATCTCCCTTCAGCTATCCGACGTATTTCCTTCTCGGTCGGTAATGGTTTACTCTCTATGGTTCTTAGCGCCTCACGCATTCGCGCCTCTGGAGCGGCGGTGTCAAGGATTGGTGTATGTCCTAAGGCTTTTATTACATTTGCTTTTTGCGACGCATTTAACTCCCAAAACTCGTCTTTTTTATATAACCGAAATGCAACAGGGCCTAGCTCTCGTAGCCATGTAGTAATCGCTTCTTGATACTCTTTAGGAAGTTGGTTGAAGTATAACGGTTGATGTTTACCGTCTACTAAAGGATTTTCAATTCCCCATCTAGGACCGAATGTATTGGCAGCCCAATCCTTAGTATATCCTTGAGGCCACGGACCACGTAGGTTCTTTGGTTTCTCACCAGAGGGTTCGGGATTTGGAAGATCGGTATCTAGTTTTGGTTGCGTTGGAGTAAATCCTGTCTCTGTTTGGTTTTTGGTCCGTAAGTAATCAACAAGCCCGTAGTTCTGATAATCCCATAGAATTTTGTTAGAGTAGAAGGATTTAAGTCGTGTATATGTATCTATAACTACACGATCACCAACCGCATTCTTCTGTTCTATAGCAGCTCCTTTCTTTATAGCATTTCCATATGCAATCAATTTCCGTTCCAGCTCCTCCTTATCTTTATCACTCCCCCCAAAAAAGTCAGATACTGTATGAGCAGCTAATTTATCTACGTTCTCATACATACGAAGGCCGGGAACGTGGTGTTCTGGACGATAATGAGTTTCCACACCGCCACCCGTTAGGGAGTATGTGATGATAGGTGCAAGCATCCAATCCATTTGATAACTTTTAATCCCTTTCCATATATCTTGAACAGAGAGCGGGGCGATTAGATTTAGTGTGCGAATGGCAGCGCGTTCCGCCATATTTAGTTTATTCAAATCTTCACCGGCAAACGTTTCTCCAGACCCTTCCTCTAGTATACTTGATACGAGTGGGGCTGCCTTAGACTGTAGATACCTTGGTAATATATCTTTAAATCTGTTAGCTTCGGAGACTTCTAAACTCCCAGCCGCTTTGCGGCGCGCTGTAAAGAATTGGGCTAAAAACCGTAGGTTTTGTAGATGGCCGCCCCACATATCAAATGCGGTATCTCCTATACGAACCTTTCCAAAGTCAGAGGAACGAGGATCCGCCTCCACATCGACATCCTCTATCATACCGCTGGAAGCTGCCCACTTAATAGCACCAAGCGTCACTAAACCTAACCCTACTGATTTTATTGAATCTTTAAGTATAAGATCACGTACGTATGGTGAGTAATCGGTCTGGCCGCCTATAGCACTATAACCAGCCTTTGCTGTTTTTCCTAACAACTGCCAACGTGATAAGAAGTATCGTGGGGAGAACATAGCAGTGCCTAATACACGGCGTAGTGAATCATGGCGTTGTAGTAATGGTAAATGACCACGCCCTGTTAACGTATTCACATAATCCGCGATATGAGCAAACTGTTTAGGGTCTTTAGTCATTGTATACCCTAACGCCTCTAAATCCTGAGCCATTCTATCAAACATAGCTGCACGAGCAACGTTACCTGCTGTAACAAACCCCTGGTTTGCAGCAGCCACGTGAGGAGCTTTCTCCAGTAACGCTACCTGTAACCCTTCTTCTCGGTCTGATAGATGAATAATAGCGTCCCATTTAGGAATCTCTAACCCGCTCTCCTCTCCGATGGAATAGTAAGGGCGTTGTACTAATTCAGTGTATATACGTTGTGCTTCTTTCTTGTTAAAAGCCGCTTTTATCATAGGCTTCCACATCCCGAACCACGCTTTTGGATGAGTGGTTAGTACAGCAAGCCCTTGTCGGAAAGGCCAGGAGAAGTCGCCAGATGAGACAAGGGCTGTTGGAGCACCCAGGTAGTCTAGAGCTAATCCTACTGCCTGCTGAGTACCCGTCTTATTCGCATCCATTAGCTTTTTAACTAGATCACGTCCAAACACTCTTCCCATATATTTTATATCAGCATCAGATATCAACTCTCCGTTAAATACTCGATGAAGAGCGTCCTTCGCGTTAAAACGATCCCATGCTAAATGATGAGTAATCCATTCAACTTGACTATTATGAACATCCTGGGCGATTTTAACTGAAGTGTCTCTAGGACGAAGCTTGATAGTATCTTCGATGTAGTTAAGAAGTGCGTCCCGCTCCACTTTTGTAAATTTATTGTATATAGTATCGGTACCAACTTTAGGCATCTCGCCACCAAGCGCCTTCAACTGTGCGTAGAATCTGTCTTCACCAGTTAAACTCTTACCTGCTGATACTAGATCTACTGTACGCTGCCTCGTCCATTGCCTATGTAGAGCGGCCTGTTCTGTTCGTAACGGTCTTTGTGCATCGACAGCTTCAGCAAGACGATCTACTAATTGTCTGATATCCATGGGCATTGAGGTTGGTGGTACAGGTTCAGAGGTGGTAGTTGCTACCTTACCACCATCCTTACCTTTATCGCCACCTACTCCCCAATTACGAGTGTATTTACCACGACCCCCGCCCGTAAGTTCTAACGCCGTTATCTCTCCCCCTTCTACTGTCCCCATCTTTGTCATTGCTAACTGTTTAGCACTTGAGGCAGCATTTTTCCATGAATCAGCGGCTGGTGTGTAACCAACTACTACACCATCTTTAGTAATCGCTAAGATTCTTGGGCCTCCTTTTTTTGTAACCTCTCCACGCACCGCTACCCCATAACCGGATGCTTGAAATTGACCGTCTCTACGTAAAGAGAGTATAGCGTCAAGCCGTGACCAATTCCGTGTTTTATCAGGCTGGGAGGTGGTAACACCATGTTCAATCTCTAATTTTTTACGCGCCGCCTCATCAAGCTTTCCACCACTATCCGAATTTATCCATTTGTTAAACGCATCGCTTGCGGCATCCTTTAGAGTCTTGCCACTTCCCACAACCTTATCACTATCGCCATATCCATAACCTACATGCTTAATCTTCGACTTACCATCAGATGCGATAGTATCTGGTAGAAATCTAACCTTATCCGGGTTAAAGACCAGACCCGGTTTTTCGAACATGACATGCCCCAACCCAACACCTTCTGGCTGCTCTTTACCAGTAATCTGCCCTTTTGAAAGGGTAGTTGTTTGTAGATGTACTGGTAGTGTAGAGGCTGGACGATCTGCCTTTTTAACAACCTGATGATTTTCTAACCAGTTCACCATCTGGAGAGTTTTGTTCTCAAGACTATTCTCACCAGCGCCTTTAGTATATTTATAAATTTGTTTAAATGGTTTATTATCCGGACCAGTACCCCTAACCATAAGCGTACGTTGTGTTTTATTGATACTCACATACACACCATCATGACCTTTACCATACACATCTTGGATATGGTTTTTAGCCTGCTCTTCTGTCCACCCTTCACCGGCTAGTGATTTTGTTAGCTTGTTAGCCACAGTACCAGGACGATCTGGCAATCCTAATGCACGATGCAATGCACGGTTAGTAGCAGCTTTTGCTTGATCTAAATCCCATATAGCCCCTGCCGGTTGTTTACCGTTATAAACTTCAAAGGTATGTCCGAATTCATCAACTCCACTAGCCCTATATAACTTTTCTTGATTTTGAGATTTTGTTCTCACAGCGATTTTTATGGTACGCTTATGTGTTGGATCCGCTTCTACCCATTCTCGAAGATCACGTACATCACTTGGGGGTTGAAATTTAGCCCGTGGTTTCTTAACAGTGGGTGTAGTAGGTACTGGTTCAGTTACTATCGGCTCTGTACCTGGAACATTAACAGATTTAGTACGAGGAAATAGTTCGTTAAGATCATCCCATAACAATCCTTCTATACCGATAACATGCGGTACCTGTTCTGAAGGAACCCCACGACCAAGAAGGATTTTAGTCTTATCTTCTTTTGATAAATCGTCATAGAGTCCCTCAAACTCATTCAGGTTACTTTCATCAGGTCGAGACTCATCAGGCATACTTCTACGAATTCTAGCATTCTCTCTTGCACGTAACTGCCTGATCTTTAGTACAATTTCTGCTTTACGTTCCTTCCCTACCCCTTTTGTATTATATTCATTTGCTAATGCTGTTATCTCTTCTTTTATAGTAGGAGCTGGTTTTATTTGCTCCGTACCCGATGCTAATTTTGCCTTATTAGCTAGATTCTCTTTGGCTTTAGCACGAAGGCGGTCTAGAACCTCATCAAATGGTTGTTTTATAGGCTCTACTTTTGGAGGTTCAATCGTAATAAACTCACGATTAGCCGCCGCATCTGGTGCAAGGTCAGGGTTATAGCCTTCAGACATGCGGCGTCGGGGCGTCGGATTTCCCTTATTTACAAATGGCGGTGTTATTTCCCTCTCGAACGTTGGTATCGTCGTATCAATAGGTGTTATGGTCCGTGGTGCTCTTCCTACCTCTGCCGTACGTAAATCTAACAGCTCATTATACTCTCCTGCTGTTAGCTCCTCTCCTCTACCAGCCTTTTCTAACAGTTCACCATAACGTCCTGTTTTAGGTGCAAACAGATTTGCGTCTGTCGGTGGTTTGGGAGTAGCTTCACCACGTTCCTTTGCGTACTGCTGTATCATTCGTTCTTGTTGTGGCGTTCCCCATAATACTGCTTGTTCGTCTCCAGGCGCTATCTGTTTGATACGCTCCGGTTCGTTAGCTAATATCTCATCAATGCGTGTAAGGAGTTGTCGAAACTGCTCTTCTGGGCTTTGAGTAACGGGCTCGAGCCCAGGTTCTGGGCTTTGTGCTATTGGTCCAGGCTTATCAGGCATTTGATAAGGTTCTTGTGATCTTATAACCTCTTGTAATTTATCTGTCCGTGGCACATCCCTCTTCGGAACATCGTACTCTCCTGGTATTTCATTAGGGATTTGTGCGCCGTGTGGATGAGTAGTGTCTGGACGGAACCTCACAAAATCGCCAGTATCCACGCCTTTTAGTACACGTCCTGCCTGTGGTTTTGTGGATATAATATCTGAAGGAGTAATAATATATTCTTCTACTATCCAATCAGTAGACTCTGGATGCTGAGCAAGAGCTTCTTCACGAGATAAGAATCCTATCGTACCCTCTCTTGTGTTCACGAGAGGACTACCACGATAATGACCTGTATACACAGATATAGGATCAGACGCGTCTATACCATTAGTTTCAAAAATGCTAAGTATAGTATCGGCCTCATGATCTTCTATTGTCTTACGCTGCCCATTTGGTAGAATTGGGCGGGGAGACTTCGAAGCCTCATCAGCCTCACGTAATAGTATCCGTACTGTATTTAACTCCCCTACCGCTCTTGCTTTACGTACTATTTCTATAGGAACTTCTGCTTCTACACTACCAGGAGCTGATAGAGTATCCGGGCGTTTTAGACGATCTAGCGCTTCTTTATGCTTCATGATAAGATCCTTATTACCCTCTAAAGCTCCTTCAGTGATTTGTTTAGCAAGTACAGGGTCGGTAAGCATCTCATCTATAGTATTATCCCACTCTTTAAGATATTTTTGATAAAGAGCTGCTTGATTAGCAGGAAGATTGTCCGAGTTTTTCACAATAACTTCTAATTCCGCGCGGTGTAGTGCCCATGTAGTGCGATCAGTAGATCCGATTATAGAGGGCTGTTCATACTGAGCTATACGTACACGAATGGGAACGCTTGTAGCACGCCGGCGTAAGTTTGCTCCGGGTACTGTTAGTTCACCCACACCAGTACCTTGTATACCTCCTTGAAACTCTGGTACTTGGGATTGTATTGCGGTAATAATCTTGTTCTGGTCAGGTGGTAGAAGGCTTGACCAGGGTCTTCGCTGAGAACCTACACTAATACCCGCGGCTTGTGCCAGTTCTCTTTGACCCTGTGTACTTTGCTGATTCCAATAATCCCCTTCAGTATTCACAGCAGTTTCCCAGACAGATGGAGCAACACGCGCCTCTTCAGATGTAGGGATATCGTTTAAATATTCCTCTGGGATCTCTTGTGGAGTCCCACGTATTTCATCACGTACTTCAGCAGATTTACGCATAAGAAGATCTTCTTGTCTCGGCCCTGGTGTTTCACGCCATTTAGGATTCTCCTCATCCATTTTAGCAACAATTTGTTTAATAAATGTATTTTGAGAAGCATCAAGACCTCGTGCAAGATCAGAAGATCGGGCAATTTGCCTTCTTGCGGGTCGTGCGTATGAGCCCGTTACCTGGCGCTCTGCCTCACTAATAGCCCTACCCACCCTCCTACCTACTCCTGATTCAGCGGCTGATACAGCTCCACGAACCGTACCCGTTAACGCTTTATTAGCGATATCTTCTGCCATGCGTCCACCAGCTAACGCTCCGCGCCCTAATCCTTGACCTATTACCCTTCCTGTACCAGGAGGTAGTGGAGGAGTTGCCATCATAGCTCCTCCCATAATCTCCGCAAGATAATCACCTATTCCACTACGGCCAGGAGTACCAGCAGGCATATAAGGTTCGTGAGGGCGCTGACGAATACCTGTTACTAGATTAGGATCCATATCAACTAGCGGTCCTTCCGGACGCTGTACTGATCCTTGTTCTAACTGCTTACCAATAGTATTAGTCTCGAAAGGTAATTGAGAAGCGATAAGATTACCGATTATCGGTGCTACACTCTTATCTAATCGCATGAACTCTGGCGGCACAGTTTCCGGGTTGTAATAAAGCTTTTTTATATCCTTAATAATATTGGATACTGGTCGGCCAACAGCACCCCTTACACCCTGTTGCATGCCGAATGGGTCTCTAGGATCCGATCCTATAATACGATTCATGATCGATAGTAACGGGTCCTGTGATCCTTCTCTTAATATATTATTACGTTTTCGGATTTCCTCAGACACTGGATTATCTATTGGTCCTACAGGACCTGTCCACTCGTCTGAAAGTAGTGGGGTTTGAAACCCTCTAGGCTCAATTGTACGAGGCTCAAATGGCTGTTGTGGAGATGGGGGAAGAGCACTTCCTCCTACAATAGTAGGCACCTCTTCAGTAGCTTGTGTGTCACGTCCGAATCCTAGTTGCAGCCCTGTATCGGGATCGATTCCCATGGCGAGAAGAGCCTCACGACGCCTCTTCTCTTCCAGATCGTCTGGGGAGATTGGATCACCAGGATTTAGAAACCTTGCTATAGAAGGTGGTGCGAATGGCATTACCTAAACCACCTGCTATTATAATTGATCCGCGGGGTCATTAATCCTCGTTGTTCCCCACGAGCTGCTGGCGAAAGGTTCATGAAATCATTACCTAGATTTGTTCCGCCAAGAAAATCCATAAATGAGGCGTTAGGAGCGGACGGGCCTGCTGCCTCATATTGTTCAAATAGTGGTTGGTAGCGAGAGCGAAACCAGTCGGTTTTTGCTCTATGATAGCCAGTAGTAGGGTATAGGAAGTTAAAGGCTGCTAGCGGGTTAGCGCTATAATAATCACGAAGTGTATCCGACATTGGTGGTAATGGCATACTATGTTAACCCCCTAAAAATTCCCTGTAAGAAAATCCCAATATGTTTTGTTAGCACCCTGCCCAGTAGCAGCATTTTGATAACGACGCAGTGTGTTTTGATAGTTTCGTGTAAGAAAATTGTTTGTTAGGAATCGTGGGTCCAGGCGTTGAGAGCGCATGAATTCGTCATAGACGCCCCTTGTATCACCACCAACAAGAAACTCTCCTTCACCCCTCTGCCCTTGCGAAAGACTTGGATCATTGGCACGATACTTTGTTACCAAATCCTTTAGCCCGGTTAGTATATCCGGCCCGCCCTGATCCGCTCCCATCGCGCCTGATGTTAGTTGCGTAAGGAGGGCTGCTGGATCATAATCCCTTCCCCCTAGTATATTTCTAAGACGGAGTAGGCTCATACGTTTTGGTAATTCACTTCTCATCCAATCAGTATAAGGATTTGAAATATTCATATCAAACCCATATCCTTGTAGAAGACGATCTGCTGAGGTATCAGGATCTTCTGCAAATGGGAATAGACGTGCAATATCAGAATCGTTTAGATTACCGCGTTGGAATCCTCCCGCAAATAAATTATCTGCGGAGCCTGTACGTGTTTGGAAGTTAGGATCGTGTGCTTCAAGGGGTGCTGTGTTAGGAGTACCTCCCGGTAATGGTGGTGGATTACTACCATTACCATTACCATTACCATTACCATTACCACCTCCACTACTAGTAGCAACTAACGGCGCTAAACTACTCTTCCTAGATCCTACAGGAAGAAGATTATAGAGGGTTTTAATAAATCCTGGTACCGCAGCATCAATTGCTAATAGATCCTCGTTAGAGAATTGGCTAAGGGCCTCGCTTGGTAACATAGCTAACTGCTGTTTAGTTAGTAGTGTTTTTAGTACAGGAATGGAATAATTTTGCCAGTTACGTATGATAGCATTACCGGGATCATTTGCCCCCGCACCATTCTCTCTTGCGATCTGAGCAGCAGCATTTGCCTCATTCCGCTTCAACATCTCGGTAGTAGGATCGTTATCTGATAACCATTTGAAAGCGCTATTCCCCTGATCATTTGCTATTCTCCACAAATCCGCAGCTTCGCCGCTAGCGCTGCTACCACCATACCTTAGCAAATCCTGTAACGCGGTCTTTGCATGAGACCATTGCTTCTTAGTACTACGTCCAGACTTAGATAATTGAGCTCGTATCTCATCCAAGCTCTTCCTACTTGGCATACTCTGATAATCCCAGTCGTAATCTCCATCGCCCATATACATCTTACCAGGCATCAGGACTTGAGCTTCGTGCTCCCCTACCCACCTACCATTTATTAGATACTCAGTCGCCACTACACCACACCCCGCCCCTTCTTCTCAGCGGCTGCGATAATTCGTACCTGAGCCTCCGCCTTCTTTTTAGTGGTACCTTTAGCGTGGATACCGCTCGGTCCTGTTACTCGATACTTTCCATTCTTTAACCTTGTTATTTTCTCCGGCAAATGGTTCACCGCTTTCTATACCATTCGTGATATACTCCACCTGCTTCTTCTTATCACGGAACTTTTTCTGAGCTTTTCGTAGTAGCTTCTTTTCCCAATCTGGTTTTGGCATACCTTTTCCTTTGTAGAATCTTTACTTCTGTAATTACGGTCCTCGGTATTCTCATCATACCCGTTAATGACCCGTTATCAACACCAATATGAGAAGCGAGAGTAAGGTAGCGTTTATTACTATCAAACACGTAACCCACGGATCGACAAACACTATCACCGGAGCGTGATGCTTCATAAGCCTCCTCCTGTGATATCCACCCAGTGAACTCGCAAGAATCAATCCAATCTATTTCTACAACATCACCTAAACGTGCACTTTGTACCTTCACTTATCACCTCCTATTATACCTATTCTTATTATACCAGAAAGAAAGAAATAATGCTCTTCTGGTGGCGGCCCGAGAATGGGCGAGTAGTAATAGTATTATCTTTTGTACTAACCATAGTATAACCCCAATCTACTCACCCCCTAAAAACTTAGAAAGTTGGTTTGGTATTGGCATTGAACCTCCATTACCCACATTAAGACTTGCTGCTACATTATTCGCCTGGTTGGTTGTAGCAGTTATTGGATTCTGATTAGCGGGAGGAGATGCGTTAGTTGCTCTTCCTCCAGCGCCCCCAGCTTGTCCTTTCGGCTGCGGTTGTTGAGAAGTACTCTCTTGACCGCTGGCCACCGTCATTCCCATCTGCTGTAACTGCATATCCAACATTGCTTGTTCCTCTGCCATCGCAGCTAGAACAGCGTCTTTTAATTGTTGATTTCCACTCTTCATTCCCGCCGCTCTAGCGAGATGCTTCTGTACTGCTGGATCATGCCAATTCATTCCCTCAGCTAGCCTCTGCATTGCCGCCCTTGGATCCTCTATACCGACCCAATCTTTCATAGCGTCGTATAACGGGAGAATTCCGGCCTGATTTGCCCCTACAGCGGCTTGAATAAGCGGCACGGAATCTCTCGGCGTCACCGCATCAAATGTAACATCGACATGGGTACCATTTGCGTAAATCATCGACGGATCAATATATTTTCCACTCATATACTTACGTCCTGTGTTAGGGTCATTCATAGCAATTTGTAAAGGCCCGGCGAATTGGTATCCAATTGTTGCATACATCTCTAACATCCGCTCAAACTTAATCTCCCTAAACCTCTGTATTCCATGCAAGATTGGTTGTACTACATCTTGCGCTCCCTGGCTTAACAGGTTAATCGCATATCCCGCTAATACCCCGGTATTCTGTCCATAGAGAACGCTTGGTACCCCACCTTTTTGTAAACGCTCTTGAATAACTTGTAGAATAGGACCCGCATCAGGCTTCATCGCAGTACTATCTAGAATCCTAGCATCCTGTGTATGCATTATCATATAGTTCTCGCCACCGATACCCAGGTCTAATGGTTCTGGTTTATTAAAACCGTCATAGAATATTAGTCGTGGTGGATTTACACCTTTTGACACTTCTGTGAGAAGCATTTGTAGAAGAAGTTCGAAAGCTTCTATCATACCGATAATAGGGTATAAGGCATCGAGACCGATATGAGCAATAGCGCTTTCACGATCACTTTGTGTACGAGATGTGCTAAAACGGCGAGTTGGTGTTCCGCGAGGAGTGATTATAATCCAAGGGTTTAATGAATTACCTTGTAAATCTGTATATCCGTGCTTAGTAAGTGGTTGTAAAACTATTCTATCATGCGCCCCGTTTACTGTAATACTACCTCCGTCTACTAACAACTCAATTTTATAAATAGAATCATAATAGCAAATTATATCAATCTCATCATCGTCATCTTTACCTAGTAGATATTCAAATGCTGTATCATACTGTGACTGCGCTTCGATAACTGATACAGTATACTTACGTATTACCTGCAAAAGCTCATCTCCGCTATATCGTGGGTATATAAAGAGAGGATCTTCAAGGAGATACGTCCACGGTAGGTAGCGGTCGTTTGGGTTAGGTATAATCATCCCGGTTATCCAGCCCCTTAACACCGCATAATGAACCTCATCCCGAATCGCCTTACCGTGAAGTGCTTGACTATACTTTCTATCAAGTTTATCATCTGCCCATACTAACAGCTCTTCAATTGATTGTGCTACATCTTCTAAACCCAAGCGTCCTGCCGGTACATCAAACCCCCAACGAGCTCCTGCCACCATACTCGTAATCTTATCGACAGTTAAATAACCATCATTTAATTCAAGTAACTCACCTTCCTGCACAGAAACCCCATCAATTATACTCTTACCACGTGCCTTCCTAATCATCTCTTCAGCGTACCTAGATCCTAATTCCCAAAATGATTGTGATCTGAGCATACGTTCATTACGAGGCTCCCAATGCTTAATCAGTACATCGGATGTTTTGAGTATATAATCATAAAGCTGTGGAAGTTCCTCTTCGTTGAGCTGATCAGCCATTTTATTAAATTCCTTGAAAGCAAATCGATCAAGAGGCGATGTGATGCCGATTTCTCCAGGTAGCCCTATCATCCCCTGATAAGACGGTTGGGTAGGGGGTGTAGGTAGTGTAGTAGGAGTAGATGACTCCATCATTCCTGGTAATACGCCCTGCATTGGGTAATTCATCATAATTATATAACCATCCTATCGTAACTCATACGGCGATGCGCAGGTGGTCTAGATTCTGGTGGTGCGCCATCAGCCTTTCCAAACTCATCAATAATTCCATACGCAATCGCCTTAGCAGAGTGATTATTCTTATCTATAGGTTTATTTACTGACCCGAACTCCCCACCCTTTCGTAACGCGAAACGATAACCCTCTTCTAATTCCCATATAGTGTTTTCGCATGATGGGTGGATAATAAGATATGGTGCCCCTGTAAGCGGATTAATTCGAAGCCTGTCATGGGTTCTTTGCAATCCTTCTTCTATTTTAACATATCTTCCTACTACTGGTATATTTCTAGGACCAAATTCTCTACGCCATGCCTCTGCTGCTGGTTCTCCTGCCCCCGCATGCGCCTCCGCGGCGATATCAATTACAATTTTTTTAAATTCCTCAACTAACGAGTTACCAGCTACATACTTTGCAATATCTTCATTCACCATTGAGGGCAGTCGAGAGTCGGGGTTTATGTTGAGGTAGGAGGGAAGTTTAGTATTCGTATAATACTCGTAGAATAAACGAGTCTGCCCGCCAACATTCTGAGTAAGGAGTACACTATAACTTGAAGGATAGTATCCTGGATCTACCCAAATGTTAATAGGGTAGAGTGGGGTATAATCAGCATATGTTTTTACATGTGTACTACGCCGAAATTCTGGGAAAACAACTCCTAGTGGCGATCTAGGCGTCCCAAGAAACCTCTCATCAAACTCTTCATCACTTAACGTCTTTTTAATCGCTAATATCTTGGGGTCTCGTGGACCGTCAGGATATTTCTCGGGATTTGCATAGGTAGGGAGGCAGAGCGATCTACCCTGGAATTCGTTATCACCTTGACAAATATTCCAAAGATCCGGAAACCAGCGTCCCTTAAACTGCTCAAAGGTCCCGGAGACTAATAACCATCCCGTATTGTGTGTAACACGCGTCCAAAGAGTTCTGAATGCTTGGTATGTTTGCCGTCCCGCCTCCACCATTAGTACACCATCAGGACTTTCACTCGCCAATGTACTCTCATCTTCACTACTTAATGTCCTTACGACACAACCGTTATTAAACGTAGCACGGGACGGGCCGTTAGCAGGCGCGCTCACAGCATCACCCCTCATAATACCTATAGCAACCGCGTTTCTTGTGAGATATTGGAACTCTAAACGAGTATCATCATACCTCTCGCCCACAATCCATAAGATTTTAGAACACCAATGCATAGCTAGCATATGAGCAGCGCCTAAGGTACTCTTCCCAGCTTGCTCACCTCCTGATAGAACAGTAAGGATCGGTAGCGGCCCGCCTTCTCCATAACGTGGGCGTATAAGCTCTTTATGTATTGCATTATGATAATTGTCAGCACGTTTATATGGCGTTGGGAGAAGGATTTTCTTTAACCAAAAATCTATCATCTCGAAATCAATAGCTGTAAATGGGTGTATAATCATATCATGATCCCGGATTGGCCATATCTCCATAAAATAGTAGATCTTCCAATTCCATGATCCTCCTATATACTTTCGTATACTCATCTATCGGTACACTGCCCGTCCACATACCGTTACTAGAATACGCCGTACGCTTCATAGTGTTATACACTACGCTTAACTCGTCCAGCTCTTTTTGCGCCTCAGCCCGTGATGGCATGCTCATAGCATCGTGTAACGTCCCCTTAATAGCGTCTCTGAACGGTATATCAATCTGCTTACTTAACGGTGAAAGCGTAGATTCAGGCAATCGTATGAATTCACGTTCTTTAGGACTCCATTCTACATTTGGCTGCGTTATGTACGATGCTAATATCTCCTTAGTAGGTACCCCCGATGAATATACAGGTCCTTTAGTAGGTAAAAACTGATCAATACGAGGATCAGAGCTATAGCTAAGACCTCTCTTAGGACGAATACTACCCCCCACATCCCTTCGTACTCTGTAGAGAACAGGATTTTTTACGCCTAACCAATCTAATAACGCGCTTGTGATTCCTCGTGTATTAGCAATATCTTGCAAAGGTATCGCACCAAGCTTTTTTATTCCCCTTGTGGAGGTTTGGGAGTATGTATCTAACGCACGTTCAACATTAGGGGCGATGTACTCCTGTAATTGAAACGCTTCTCCATACGCTCTTTTTATAGAATCCTCGAAACGTCCTGTCTTGTTCGGCGCGTTTACAAGATCTCCCAGCTCATTTAGAGACAATCTCCCTCTCTGAAAAGGTAATCCCCCCAGAAACTTTTTAAAATCTACTACTTCTGGAGCCAGTACCCTTTTACCAGGCTGAGCGCTGTATGACCCTGGTAGTGACGGATTGTTTATTATCTGCGATAACCACTGGTTTGCTGTCATAGGCGGTTGTACTGTAGCATCGCCTTTTCTAATCCTATCCCTCATTAATTCAAATAAATCACGCCACGCTATCGCCTTATCCGCTATTACCGGATCTTCCATCATAATCGATAATAGCTCTGTGGGTGGGGTAGTAGCATAATCCCTGTCGGAATAGGAGCGTTTAAAACGCTCTAACTCGCTTAGTAATCGTTTTCTATGAGCTTCTGTACCAAAATCAGGCATATCTTGTCGTATAATATCAAGATCATCTACCCAGCCTTGCGTTTGTAAATTATTTATAGGTTCTCCAGGCATTCGAAATCCTATATCTTTCGTACTGTCACGAAGCGTTCCTAAAAATTCTGTAAGTGGGGTATACGGGCGATAAGAACTTCCTGCGGCGCTATCGATACCGTGTACAAGCTCATGCATCATTGTATCAACTCGTGTACGATTAGTTTTATTTACATAATCTCTATCCCATTCCTCAAGCGGGTTGTAATAGATATTACCACTCACTGGCATATACCTACTACCACCTGGAACATCTACAATAACATTCTCTGTACCGGCACTCATTTCAGGATATTTTTGTAATATGCTATTTACATGCTGTTCTATTCTTGGAAATTCTCTTATAACCTTATCTGATTGAATAGTCCTTGCTATCCGGTTTTTTAGAACATCTAAACCGCCTAAGATCCCTATATCACTGTCGCGACGTCCCAAATTAATAAAATTTAATAAGTCATTAGGCCCGTACTTCATACCACCATATAACTTTACCATATCTGATAACTTTGTCGTGACAGGTGCCATCTTTCTAAGAAGGCCGCCCGCAATCGGCACTCCTCCCGCAGCACCTAAACCCCTCTCCCATAATTCAGGCTCCCTACCCTCTTTACGAGCCTGTAATTCTATATCTGCTATACCCGCAGCGGCACCTGGCGTTCCACCGCCCATCGATAGAGCAAACGCCGCAGGTTCTAATGCTTCACCCAAATCCCTAGGTGAGCTTGCAACCATTTCCACCCTATTACCTAACGTATCCTCCTCGGGCAGCCCTACACCAGGTAACTGCGGGTGTGGAACATACCTCCACTGCTCCCTCCTTCTCCTCTCCTCTTCATCGGGATCGAGTGGTGGTGGCCAAGGATCCTGATTAGATCCAAGGAAATCTGCTATACTCGGCCTTGATACAGCGATTACCTACACCTCATTACCTATTTCTATAATCTCTGGAAATGGCTCTGCTTCTACTAATGGAATGAGACCTATCGGAGCCTCTTCGTCATCATCTACAGTGATTACGAAATCCACATGTGTTGTTGTTTCAGTATGCGTCTCGATCATAATATCAGGACGGCTTAATATCCACAGTACCCTGGGATCTTTTTGCGCCATTTCTACAGCAGTCGCCATAGCAATAGCCTTCGCAAACCCCTCCCTATTATCCTCGGCTAAGTGCGATAGGAATATCCTGGCAGACGGATCATGATGTGGGATAGATATTTTAAACCCGTACTCTTTCATCTTATCCTATTAAGGTACGAAGAGCTATTGAAAGGTACTCCAAGTACTCTGCTATTTGTTGTAGTATTCCGACACATGTATTAAGGTCCATAAAATACCCCCATTACTACTTATAACCACGGGCTTTCTCAGCCTTTTCCATCTTCTTCATATGCTCCTCCTTCTTCTTCCCCTTCATACCCTTCATCATCTTAGCCATTTCCTTCGCCATACTTTCCTTTGCCATACTACATCATCCTCTCATATCACCCTACTATTGCTATTTCTCCCTCTATTATACCAGATTTACTTGCCTCTTGCTGTTTCCTTCTTAGTAGTTTTGCAAACTCTTCGCTCACATTTACCATATTATTATTAATCTCTGTAATATTACGAGGCGCCCATCTACCAGTAAAATGCCCTAACGCCTGCAATCCTTTGAATACGGTATCGTAATCAGGCGCTACCATCTCTACCCCACCCTTACCTATCCAGCTCTTCGTAGCATCCAGCATCCCATCAATCCTTTGCACCGCTTTACCCATCAGCCCCTCTAATTCGCTCAGTAGTATCCCATCAAATCCCTTAAAATAATCAGTATAAGCGTCATTAAAGTTACCGATTTTCCTACCATCAGCATACTCTTGGGGTTTCTTCCACGACGGTACGGTTGATGACTTTAGTCCTAGTGACTTAGCGCACTCACTATCTGTCTTAAATCTCCACCTCAACATGAGAAACATCCGCTGGGCTATACTTAACCCATACTTCTCGCTAAGCTCTGCCACAAAGGCCCCTATCTTCCAGCCTACAGTCTCCCTGCCTGCGGTCTCTGGCCCATCTACACGCCCTACCACCGCCTTTTTACCCTCTTCCTTGTACCTTGCTACCTCTTTCCTGTTCATTACAGGTGTTTACCACCACCCTTTTCTATTTTTGTGCGCTCCCCGCCCGCCCATAACCTAATTATGTCACTTTTTTCTATTTTTGTCAAGTGTGGGTGATTTTCGTGCCTAAATCCCCAAATCCCCACCTTTTCTACAAATTCCTACCCCCTACCTAATTAGCTATCGTGGATTTTGGGCAGCCGAAAACAGGACTAATTGCGGTGTCGCGGATTAAAAACTGCCTAATATAGACTAATCGCAACTTCTGCGTATTGTCCCCGTAATCAGCACCATTATTGGTTTGAGGCAGCAATCTTTTCAGAAAGCCGGACCGTGTACATCGACAATCCTATCCTCTGCCTCTCGTGTCGCAACGATCATGCGGTCTCCCTTATCGTCCGCGCATACTTATCATATCACAAATCATGCCCCCTTGTCAATAGCAATTGCGAATCGCGTTGGGCGGAGCCGGCGACGGAATAGCATCGACGCTGTTGCTCGCGTATCGGAAGGCCCCCGCACCCCTTTCAATTTTGTTTAGTAGACGGGGGACCTCCCTCTCCCACATCTCGCCCGCCCCTTGCTCGTGTCCACACCCCCCTCCCTGTCGTGCGTGGGGTTCGGAGGTGGAGCGTGGGGGGTCGGGGTCTGGGCATGATGTCGGCAGCAGCAGCCAGAAAGTTTTGGTTGCTGACTAAGAGTATGAGGTGTCCGTGATGATGCTCACTGCCGGGGAGATGGCGCAATTGAAGGAGTTGGTTGCTGCCGGGTTCAGTAGCGACCAAGTTATGGCTCTGTTCGCTGCTAAGTCTGGGAATGTGGAGAAGGTGGAGAAGGTGGCGCAGCCCACTACTCCGGTCAGGGTGCTCCCGACGCCTCCCGTCCAGCAGGTGTATGGCGGCCCGAGGTGGAAGCCGGTTGGTGACGTCTCGCCGTCCGAGCTCGTTCGGGCCATCTTCGAGCACGGGAAGAAGGTGGCGCAGTATCAGGCCAAGACCATGAAGAATGGCGAATTGGCGGACGGCAGTTTCCAGAACCCGAGGTGGATCGTGAAGGGTCTCGGGCGAACGTACTTGGAGGCCCTCCAGGAGAAGTTCGGCATCGGAAAGGAGGAGGTGGAAGAGGCCTTCGAGGTGGCAGTGGCCGGTGCGGGGCTGTTCCTAACCGCTAGGAGAGGGTTCATCACCGATAAGGACAACGGGAACGGGACTGCGACCCGTACTAAGGTCGCAATCTAGGCGGGGGGCCAAGGGGAGGGGGAGCAATTCTCCTCTCTTTGGCCCAATACTTAGGCCACGCCTAATGATTAGCCAGCAACTAATTATTAAGTGTATAGTAGCTATTAGGGGAGGCTGGAAGGGCCTAATAGCTGTAGGGCAGTAGCTTCTAGCTAGATGGGATGGAGGAGTATAATGCTAATAGTAGCGGTAGTCGGATATGCAGTCACTATAGCAGTCATGGTACTGCTTCTGGTGAGTTAAGGAGAAGCCAGTGACTCAGATAGAGGAGTTGATGGTAATGGGGTTCAGCCTTGAGCAGATAGGCGAGCTCCAGCGAATGACTACCGCCCAGCAGCAGGCTGCGACTCCCAGGGTCTACAACCGGCGAAGTAGGGTGCCTCATGGTGCTATAAATATCATGAGACCCTCTAAGTGGGGGAATCCCTTCAAGATAACGGCGACTGTATCAAGGAGGGAAGCGGTCGCCAAATTCCGAGAGTATATGACTGTAGGGGTGGGGAAGAACCTGCCCCTGGAGGAGTTGAGGGGTAAGGACCTAGTGTGCTGCTGCAAGCCATTAGCATGTCACGGTGACGTGTTAGTGGAGTTAGCGAATAGGAGATAGTACTGGTATGGATATCAGAAGGATATTCAACCGATTGGGCCCTGGGGGGCTTAAGTGTCCTTGTTGTGGGCCAGCGCCTCGACACCGGAAGGCGTTCTTCCGGATGGTGAAAAAGCGGGAAAGGGTGTGGGTAGGGAGGGTAGTGGAGGAGCAGATAGCAGCAATGCTGTAGTTAGTGGTGCCGGTACGGGCCGGAGGGAGAGGTAGGAGATTATGGTAACGCTTCAGAACATAGTCGCACAGTACGGGGTGCTATCAGCCGGTCAGCATACAAAAGCCGATGGTAAGGCTTGTGTGTTAGAGGCGGCACACGCTGCGATAGGTGACCCATGGTCAGACACCCCGAGTCGGTGGCCGGATCTTAGGCCGTTGAACGATGGGCCGTGGTCAAGTGACCAGGCCAGGACTGAGGCGCTGGTACCAGTCCTAGAGGCACTTTGGGACTGGGAAAAGTGGCCGCATTACAAGCGGACGTTATGGGTAAAGGAGGTTATACTACAAACCGTTCGAGAGCTGCTGCCACCAGTGTTAACAGCTTGCGGTTTACAAGCCGAAGCTGCCGCCTGTGGCAAGGCTGGTACTTTTACTGAGGCGGCTCGTGCTGTCTACACTGCTGACATTGCTATTCGCCGCATTGTTCATGATAACGACGCCTCTATCGCCTCTGCCGCCGCCGCCACTTGCATCAGTCGGGCTGCCGGAGCGGCCCGTAGTGCTTCTTATGACTCCACTAATGCGGCCCTTCTCTCCTCCCGGGCTGCTGTCTTAGCCGCCTACGCCGAGGTCTATCACGCTGCCGAAACCTACGGCGCCGGCAGCATCGCTGGCTATTCCGCAGACGGCATACTGGTTGCGGCCTGCAAGATATGGTGTGGAGCTGGGATGTAGTAAGGAGAAAGGAGAGGACCATGGCACTCA
>C687J35021_10000562_pt1 | contig 29240 bp, 30 predicted proteins | sample RifCSPhighO2_12_FD_35021 | JGI IMG/M metagenome (IMG submission 35021) | reverse complement strand
CACAGGCCTTCCTCAAGGCGTTGCACAAGGCCTGTCCGATCAGGATCAACAAGCTGTTGACCGACAACGGCAAAGAGTTCACGGACCGTCTGTTTGCCAGCAAGGAACGCGAACCCAGCGGCAACCATGAATTCGATCAACTGTGCCGGGAGTTGGGCATAGAGCACCGATTGACCAAGCCCAGGACGCCCAGAACCAACGGCATGGTGGAGCGGTTCAATGGACGCATTGCGGACGTTCTGAAGACCCACCGGTTCAACAGCCGTGAAGATATGGAGCAGACCTTGCAGCGCTATGTGGCCTTGTACAACCACCAGTTGCCGCAGTCAGCGCTCAAGAGCAGTACGCCGATGCAGGCGATGAAAGAGTGGTACCAGACGCACCCGCACCTGTTCCACAAGCGACCATATGATCGTACGGGATGCGACACTTAGGCCACCGGTGAAAATCGAGACAAGGGCCAGCACGATGACAGCCCAGTGGTTGCCGTCGTTGACCCAGTACACGCCTTCGGCGAGCACGGCTGCGATGCCGGAAACCGCCATTGGCCACCAGTTGGTCTTTTGCGCGGGCGCCTGCGGATCGCGCGGCTCATCGGTTTTCTGCATCTCGGTTTCCATGCCCAGCGACTCGATGGCTTCGACCGCCGGCTTGAGCGCGTCGGGCGCGTGCCGGACGGTGAGCGTGCGCTGCATCAGGTTGAAGTCCAGTCCCTGCACGCCGGGCATGCCTTGAAGCTTGCCGCGGATCAGGCTTTCCTCAGTCGGGCAATCCATTTTTGCAATGCGCAGCAGTGTGGTGACCGTTTGCAGGTCCTGCCGCTCGGCCCGCATGCCGATGGAAACGAGCGCCTTCTCGATCGGTGTCGTCGAAGGGAGGGTGTGCTGGACGCCCAGCACCCGTTGCATCAGGTTGAAGTCCAAGGCAGTGACGCCTGGCTCCTTGCCCAGGCGGTTGCGGATCAGCGCTTCCTCCGTTGGGCAATCCATGTTCTCGATCCGGTACGTCACGCGCTCTCCGGCCGGCATCGCGGAGACCGGGGCGGGCGACTGGGGCTGCGGGGGTTGGGCCGCCGGGGATTCGACCAGTGCCGCAGTTGCCACCGGGCTCCCGGGGGTTGCGGTCTGCTCCTTGGCACGCATGCCGATCGAGGCCAGCACCTGCTCCATCTGCGCGCGCGCCTCGGCAAGGTGCTTCACTGACAGGGTGCGCTCGGCCAGATCAAAGTCCAGGTCCTGGACTCCCTCGACCGCGCCGAGGTACGAGCGAATGAGTTTCTCCTCGCTCGGGCAGTCCATGTTCTCGATGCGGTAGGTGGTCAGCACCGGGGCATCCCGGACGGCCAGCGCCTTCATACCCACCGCGTTCAGCGCCTGCGCCAGGGCATCGGCCGTTACCACGCTGTGCGAAACGGTGAGCTTGCGCTGCGAAAGATCGAAGTCCAGCCGCTCGACGCCGGGCATGCCCTCCAGCGTCCGCCGCACCAGTGCTTCTTCGTTGCGGCAATCCATGTTGCTCACATGGAAAACCGTGTTCTCGCTGCCGGCCTGCTCCTTGGCACAGCTGGCCTCTTGGCCGTTGTTGCCGCCGGTGCAGCCGCACGAGTTGGACGGGTCTTTGTTCATAGATTGCTCACTCTTCATTGGCAGGGGCTTTCCCCGCATGCCATCATTGGACAACCTCTAGTTGATATAGAGTCAAGCTTTTGCGGAGAAGAATCATGCTGCGGATCGGCGAACTGGCCAAAAGGGCGGACTGCCTGGTGCAGACTGTGCGCTTTTACGAGTCCGAGGGATTGCTTCTCGATCCCGCGCGCAGCGAGGGAAATTTCAGGCTGTACGACGATGCCCACCTGCAGCGCCTGCTGTTCATCCGGCGCTGCCGGGCCAAGGACATGACCCTGGTTGAGATTCGGCAACTGCTGAGCTTCCGGGATCGGCCTGAGCTGGACTGCGGCGAGGTGAACTCCCTGGTCGATTCCCATATCGCTCAAGTGCGGGTCAAGATCAAGGAATTGCGCGAGCTGGAGCGCGAGTTGATCGATTTGCGGCGCTTGTGCGACTCCGCCCGCACCGCGCGCGAATGCGGTATTCTGAACAGCTTGAGTGAGCCCGCCTGAAGCTCAAGCGGCGCGCTGGGGAGCGGGGACGACAGGCAGCGCCCGCTTGTGGGCCGTGCGGCGGTACGTCTGCACGATCACCTCGGCGCTTGGCACGTCCACCTCCTTACCTTCCAGGAAGTCGTCGATCGCGTCGTAGCTGACACCCAGCGCGGCCTCATCGGGGCGCAATGGTCGCATGGTTTCCAGATCGGCCGTGGGGACCTTGTGCGCCAGCTGCTCGTCGCCCCCCAGCGCCAAAGCGAGGGCGCGAACGCGCCGCTTGGTGAGGCCGCCCAGCGGACTCAGATCGAACGCGCCGTCGCCGAACTTGGTGAAGAAACCCATCACCGCCTTGGCGGCATGGTCCGTCCCGACCACCAGCCCGCCCGTTGTGCCTGCGGTTGCGTACTGCGCGATCATGCGCTGGCGCGCCTTGATGTTGCCGAGCACGAAGTCTTCCTGCCAGTGGTCGTTGAACTTGAGTCCGCCTGCTTGCAACTGCGCGAGCATCGCGTCGGCGGCCGGCTTTATGTCTACTTCCAGTGTCTCGTCCGGATCGATGAAGGATAACGCCCGCCGCGCGTCAGCCTGGTCGGCCTGCACCCCATACGGCAGCCGCATCGCGATGAAGCGGATGGGCATCCCCGAGGAGCGCAGCTGCTCTGCCGCGAGTTGGCAGAGGCGTCCGGCGACGCTCGAATCCACTCCGCCGCTGATCCTAAGCACAAGCGATCCCGCCGTCGCGGCTCGCGCGTACTCTACGAGGAACTTCGTGCGCCTAGCTACCTCCGTTGATGCATCGAAGTGCGGGTCGACACCCAGCTCGGCGGCAATGCGGCTCTGTTCTGTCGTCATGAAGAGGAGATGTTATCGGCGCTGAAAAGTAACGGGGTCCAGCTCCGACGGCCACGTGCCGTGCTCCATCACGCCAAAGCGCCCGGTGCCGACGTTCTGCGGCGGGGTGCGGCCAAGCGCATGGCCCACGGGAGCCAGCGCGAGACGGACGACTTGGGCCAAGATCTCCGAATAGTCGCGAGTCCTCCAGGCCAGACCGAGCATCGATGCGTGACTACGCAGGTGCAGGCCCAAGTAGCACTGAGACACGATATGGCCGAGCTCTTGCGCACGCCATGCTCCGCGCAAATCGCCGGTGACCTCGCGAGAAGCAGCTAGTCCCGTCTCGCGCAGGAACGCGGCACGGGCGAGCCCGTAGTCGCCGGCTAAAGCGTCCGTCGACGCTGGCGGGCTGCGGAAGGGGTAGCCCAGCTGCGGGCCGTAGTCCATCGGAAAGTTAGTCTCCTTCAGACCCACTTCAGTGGCGCCCAGATTGTGCTTGGGCAGTCGAAAGGTACCGAACAGGTGGTCCCAGAGCATCCAGAACTCGCCGTAGTTGACCTGGGCGTCCTCGTACTCGCGCTTGTGATGCCAACGGTGGACTTCAGCGGCGCCGATCACAAAGCGCAGCGGCCCGACCCGGTAGTCCATGTTGGAGTGCTGGAAGGCCAAGTGCACGGCCAGCAGGCCGAGCCATGCTCCGACGGCCAATGCTGGCGCTCCCATCAGCACCACGGCAAGCAAGCCGGGCGCGGCCATCATTCCGGCATGCAAAGGGTGCCGGCGCTCTCCGTTGAGCCAGTAAAGACGTTCCGAGCTGTGGTGGATCGCGTGGAACCGCCAGAGCCAGGCCACGCGATGACTTAGCCAATGGACGCTGTAGAGGCTGAGATCGAGGACCGCGCCAACTGCGAGGGCCTGCGCCCAAAGCGGCCACTGATCTGGCCACAATGTCCCGGCCGACCACAGGGGCGCCAGGGCAGCAATAACGCCGTGGACGGTGAGGAGTACGACGAGGTTGACCACTGCGTGGATCGCGTCGCAGATGCTGTCCCGGTGGTCGCGGGCCCAGGCCTCATGAAAGGGCAGTCGCCGCTCCAACAGGGCGACAGAAGCGAGTGCGGCGGCCACCGTGAGCGGCACCGTGGGGAAATAAGGCCAGCCGGCCGCGAGCCCACCGAAGAGCACCACGGCGGTTGCGCCAAGGACCAGCGGGTAGCTGCCATACCGGATGACAGCTCCCAGGAAGGGGGATTTTTTTGTACTCATCTTATTCCTCGCGAAATCTGGTTGGGATTGGAAACCCTCTAGTTACGGTAGAGTCAAGCGAGCCTGATTAGAGCCCCCCGACAGGTCGAGGCTGCTGGCAATCCGCCCACGGAATGCACCTATAGTCGCGTCCGATGGCGTGCATCGCGCGCGCCGCAAATGCATTGCCGTTCCATGTTCACGCCATCTACTTCCGTCGCCGCCCGCCTTCTCATGCTGCTGTTTCTGTTGTGGGGCGGCGCGGCATCGGCGCAGCTCGGCGGCAAGAGCGTGGTCGTGACCGAGCGGACGCGCGCGGAACTTCTGGCCCATGCGCCCGAGGGCTTGGAGCCGGGTAAGCCGGTCTGGGTGGGCCTGCAGCTCGCGCATCAGCCGAAGTGGCACTCGTATTGGAAAAATTCCGGTGACTCCGGGCTCCCCACCAAGCTCGAATGGAAGCTGCCCGCCGGAGTGCTGGCGGGAGAGATCGCATGGCCGACGCCCGGCAAGTATTCGATCGGCACGCTAATCAACTTCGGCTATGAGAACACGGTGCTGCTACCGGTACCTCTGACCATCACGCCGGAATTCAAGCCTTCGGCCCTCGGCGGGACGCTGGAGGTCAAACTCAAGGCGCAATGGCTGGTGTGCCGCGAGTTATGCATTCCCGAGGAGGGCGAATTCTCGCTTGCGGTTTCCGCCAAGAGCGCTACGGCTTTGCACGGCGGCGTCTTCCAGGCAAGCTTCGCGGCACAGCCGAAGCCGCTCATGGGTCAGGCAACTGCCACGATCGATGGGAATGCCTTGCGGCTTCGAGTCAGCGGGCTGCCTGCGAGCCTTCGCGGCAAGCCGGTGGAGTTTTTTCCGGAAACAACGGAGGTCATCGAGACTTCCGCGCATTGGAGCCAAGCATGGGACGGCCAGGTCTGGACCGCGCAGGTCCCGCTCTCGCCCCAGCGAAGTCAGAGTCCCGATGTGATGCCGATTGTGCTGACACAGGGCAATGAAGGATGGAGCATTGACGCACGCGTGCAAGGCTCATGGCCTGCGACTGCCGCGCCGGTCGCTGTGTCACCGGCCCTACAAGAAGCGCTTCGCAAGAATGTGACTGCGGCGGCGGCGGAATCGGGCGCCGGGTTGACGTTCACGGCTGCCTTGCTGGGCGCTTTGCTCGGCGGGCTGATCCTGAACCTGATGCCTTGTGTCTTCCCGGTGCTGGCGATCAAGGTGGTCGGCTTCGCCCAGCATGCCAGCGACCAGCGGGCACGGCGCCTCGACGGGGCGGCGTACTCCGCCGGGGTGGTCGCGTCGTTCGCGGCGCTGGGACTGCTCGTCGTCGCGCTGCGCGGCGCCGGGCAGCAGCTCGGTTGGGGGTTCCAGTTGCAGATGCCTGGAGTGGTCGCCGCGCTGGCCGTGTTGTTCACGCTGATCGGCCTGAACCTGACGGGCGTGTTCGAGGTCCGCCAGCTCATCCCCACCCGCTTGGCTTCCCTACAGAGCAGCCATCCGGTGTTGAACTCCTTTCTGTCCGGCGTTCTGGGGGTGGTGGTGGCGTCGCCCTGCACGGCACCTTTCATGGGGGCCGCGCTGGGGTTCGCGGTAGGGCTCCCCGCCGTCCGAGCCCTCTTGATCTTCGCGGCGCTGGGCGCCGGCATGGCGCTGCCGTACCTGGTCGCGAGCTGGGTCCCGGCCTTTGCGCGGCTGCTACCGCGTCCAGATGAGTGGATGGTGACCTTTCGCAAACTGATGGCCTACCCGATGTTCGCAGCGGTGGTGTGGCTGTTGTGGGTGTTAGGGCAGCAAAGCGGCATCGATGCGGTCAGCGCCTTGCTGGTGGTCTTGGTTGCCACCAGCATGCTGGCATGGAGCCTGGGCTTGACGGGCCGCACGCGCGTGATCGTCAGTCTGATTGCAGTCGCGTGTGCGGCTGGATCCGCCTGGCTGCTCGCAGGCCAGATTGGCACAGTGCAGTCGCAGAAGACTGTGGCGGTGAACGATGGTACTTGGCAGGCTTGGGCGCCGGGCCTGGTGGAGCAATTGCTTGCGAGCGGCCGTCCAGTGTTTGTCGACTTCACCGCGGCATGGTGCGTCACATGCCAGTACAACAAAAAGACGGTGTTGCAGAACCCGGTGGTGCTGGCGGACTTCGCAGCCAGGGACGTTGCCCTGTTGCGTGCCGACTGGACGCTGCGCGACCCGGCGATTACCGCCGCACTGGGGAAACTCGGGCGCAGTGGCGTACCTTTGTACGTGCTCTACACCAGCAACGCTCCTGCGCGAGTTCTTTCCGAAATATTGAGCGCGTCCGAACTGCGCGCGGCGCTCTCAGCTTCGACCTTGGCGCCTTCGCCGAAAGGCCCGCAGGCGTCGCAGTAGCTATGTGATGCAGGTGCTTGACCCTCCAGCCACTGTAGGCTTCAAGATGTGTGGACTCTAAGGGACAAGCATGGCTGAACACGACGAAGACGACGAACTCGGTGGGTTGGACGCGAGCAACGCAGCTGACCGCAAAATCTTGCGGACCGTGTTGCTGATCAACCTGGGACAGTCCGCCGCTGGCATCGGCCTTGGCATATGGGCTGCCTCCACTGCGCTGATGGGCGCCGGACTGGACAACCTCGCCGACGCATCGGTCTACGCCGTCAGCTTGTACGCCGTCGGGCGGGCGGCCATGGTCAAGGTACGCGCAGCGCGTTTGTCCGGCTACTTGCTTATTGGCCTAGCCGTGCTGCTATTGGTGGAGGTTCTGCGCCGCTTCTCGGGGGGCGAGGAGCCGGTGGGTCCAGCGATGATGGCGATAGCTGCGGCGAACGCGGCTTTGAACCTGGTGTGTTTGAGGTTGCTGCGCCGTCATCGCGGTGAAGACGTTAACTTCAAGGCGTCGGCGATCTTCACGAACAACGACTCCATCGTCAACGGCTCCATTGTGCTGTCCGGGGCGCTGGTCATGTGGCTGGGATCGAATATCCCGGACCTGTTGCTGGGCGTTGTCGTAGCTGCAATTGCAGCAAATGGGGGGCGCGAAATACTGCGGGAAGCATCAGAAGCCCTTCCGGAATGACTTCGGCTTTTATGGGCACTACGCCGCCGGATATGCGAGCTCCTTGGAGGCCACATACTAACGCGCGTCCGCCCTTCAGAAATCTACAAATCTGAGGTGCTGTGGGCTAGCGATCGGCTGGTCAGCCGTAAGGGCGCGGTGAACCCATGTTGACTACCGACGGCGGGTATGGTTTTGATCAGATGGTGTCGGCGGGCTGCCAGCAATGCGGCAGCAACTCTTCAATCCGGCTGGCCTTGTGGGTGGGCAGCCGGTTGAGGACGTCCTTGTTTGGTTTAAGTCAGGTCACCACAGCAGTGTCCTGTTTGGCAAGTTGTCGATAGGAGTTGGCCTCAACGGGCGGGAGGTACCCGATGGGTTCGAGCAGGCGATGGTGGTTGAACCATGACACCCATTCCAGAGTTGCAAGCTTCACAGCCTCCTTGGTCCGCCACGGCGCTCGGCGTTGAATCAGCTCGGCCTTGTAGAGTCCGTCGACGGTCTCGGGCAAGTCGTTGTCGTAGCTGTCTGTCGCCCTTGCTGCCCACAGATGGCTCGATGCCGGCTTCGGCCAGCCGCTCTGTGTAGAGAATGCTGAGGTACTGAGATCCCCTATCGGAGTGACAGACCAGGCTCCCGTCGCACTCCGGTTGCCGGGCGTACACAGCTGTTCCAGCGCATCGAGCACGAAGTCCGTGCGCATTGAACTGCTCACTCGCCAAGGGGGAACCCTGCCAGCCTCACGAGGCCTCGGTGTTCAGCCGGCCGCGTTTTCTCGGCTTTCTCATCAGCACATAGGCCGCAGGAATCACGAACAAGGACAACAGCGGCGCCGTCACCATACCGCCCAGCATGGGGCCGCGATGCGGCTCATGACCTCCAAGCGTCCCGCTGCACCATGACACTTTCTGGTTGAGTTGCGCAGCACCTTGCTCTGGTACGCCTTGATCGCCGTTGCCATGAGCGGTGTTCTGGGCTGGCTGGCGGCACACCAAGGCCTGGCGCCGCTGCGAGCAATGAAGGCCAAGGCGGTTGCCGTGTCCGGGCATCAGTTCAGCGAGCGCATGCCGGTTCAGGCGGTGCCGGTCGAGATGGCCGATCTGGCGGGCGAGCTCCACGGCATGCTGGACCGCTTGCAAGACGACTGTCACCGGCTGTCGGAGTTCTCGTCAGACCTGGCCACGAACTGCGCAAGCCGATCAGCAACCTGCTGACGCAAACCCAGCTGGCGCTGTCTGCCAAACGTGATGCGCCGACCTACCGCAACATCCTGGCATCGAACGCCGAAGAGCTGTAGCGCATGGCCCGCATGGTGTCGGACATGTTGTTCCTGGCCAACGCCGAACGCGGCATGGTGCTTCCGGGGCGCGAGCGATTTGCCATGGCACTAGAGGTCCAAGCTCTGATGGAGTTCTTTGACGCGGGGGCAGAAGAGAAGGGAGTTCGCCTGACCTTGTCGGGTGACGGCGAACTCGATGGTGACAGACTGATGTTCCGTCGTGCCATGGGCAATCTGCTGTCCAACGCTGTTCGGCACAGTGACCCGGGCAGTCCGGTGGAAAAGACGGTCCACCGAGGCGAATACGTCCTGTCGATCCACGTCATGAACACCGCCGACGTTCGGCGCTGGGGGCCAGCACCCCCGGTTGGCATATCTTCAACCCATTTTTTAAGCGCAAGATGGCCCCCTGTCGCTGCAGGCGAGCAAGTGCCCGGTAAAGCGCTTCGTGAGTAAGACCGATGTCTTCGGAAAGATGCTTCAGCGTTCCTTGTTGAGTCCAAAAACCGGACGCGTCACAGTGAAGTCCTATGAATTGCAGAATCCGCTCCTCGGCTGAGCGCGTCTGCTTTATCTCCAGCCTGGTCCGAAGTCCTTGAACGCGCCGTGCCAACTCGGCCGTGAATGTCCACAACAGCTCGGGCGACTTGCGCAGTTGGTCGACCAATGCCTGCTTGCGAAAAACCAGTACCTCCGAGGATTCCAGTGCTACCGCGTCGCAGTGGTATATGGCTGAGAAAAGTGAAGCTTCGGCAAAGAACTCGCCTTGCCGCACTGTGTGCATCGTGGCTTGACCGCCAGTGAGGGTGGTGCGAATTAGGCGCACACAGCCGGACCGCAGGCGAAAGACGCCCGCACTTGCAGCGCCCTCGCGAAAAAGCATCTGCCCCGAAGCAAGACAACGCAGCGAGGGCGTGACACCAAACGCTCTGTCCGAAGGCGCGATGCAGTCCTCTGCATCTTCAGGTGATGAAGTTTCCATATGACTGCAATCATATTCATCTGGCAAAAATCGAACGAAGATTTTTGGGCACCAACTCCCTTCAGATCCCATATGAAAACGCTACTCGCCTATTTCCTTCTGGCTGGCACTGCCTCCGTTGTCGCAGCCCAGTCCCACAAGCATCCTGATCCAAACCAACCTGCTCAGCTCGCTCCGCACACCGCACCCTCGCAATACGCTGGCTATAAACAGCGCGAAATCAAAGCACTTTCTCCGTAGCAAATCGAAGACTTTCAAGTTGGACGAGGCATGTCGCTCGCACTTGCAGCCGAACTCAATGGCTTCCCCGGCCCCGCCCACGTTGTGGAGCTGGGCGAAAAGTTGCGTCTAACGAAAGACCAAGAGCGAGAAGCGACGGCGCTTACAGAGCAGATGAAGGCCGACGCTCAACGATTCGGCAAGGACGCAATTGAGACCGAAAGGGAATTGGATCGCCTCTTCAGGTCAGCCTGCGCGCGTACCACGACACGTTGGTGGTGCTCGGCCCAGACGGTGGCAAGGTCGCGCTGCAACGCTCCTTCGAGCGTGAGCAGACCCTCTACGACTGGACGCACTACATCGCACTGATAGAACGCAAGCCAGGAGCACTGAGAAACGGCGCGCCGTTCAAGACAATGCCCGATGCGCTGCAGGAACTGCAACGCCAGTTGCTCAAGCACCCCGGAGGCGACCGGATCATGGCGCAGGTGCTGACTGCGGTCACGCTGCACGGTCTGGACGGCGTACTGCAGTCGGTGCAGCAGGCGCTTGCAGCAGGCCGCGTGAGCGGCGAGCACGTTCTCAATCTGCTGTCGCGCATGCGGTCTGAGGCACACCCGGCCCGGCTCGAATTGGTGGACACCGCGCTTACGCTGGCGGTGCCGCCACTGGCCAACGTCTCGCGCTACGACACGCTGCGCAGCCAGGAGGACAACGATGTCAAATGAGATCGTCGCGGCCTTCAAGTCGCTGAGCTTGCATGGCATGGCCAGTACCTGGCCGGAGCTGGTGGGCACCGCACGCATGAAGTCGCTGGACCACGAAACACTGATGCACCAGCTGCTCAAAGCAGAGGCTGCGCAACGCGAGGTGCGCTCCATGGCATACCAGATGCGCTCGGCGCAATTCCCTGCGCACCGCGATCTGGTCGGCTTCGAGTTCGAACATGCCCATGTTGATGAAACGCTGGTGCGCGAGTTGCACGAGATGAAGTTCCTGGACTCGGCCCACAACCTGGTGCTCGTCGGCGGACCAGGCACAGGCAAGACGCACCTGGCTACCAGTCTGGGCGTTGAGGCGATCCGCGCACATGGCAAGCGCGTACGGTTCTTCTCCACGGTCGAGCTGGTCAATCTGCTGGAGCAGGAGAAGCAGCAAGGCAAGCCAGGCCAGATGGCACATCGCCTGATGTACGTGGACCTAGTGATCCTCGATGAGATGGGCTACCTGCCGTTCACGCAGTCTGGTGGGGCCTTGCTGTTCCACCTGCTGTCCAAGCTCTACGAGAGGACCAGCGTGGTCATCACCACAAACCTGAGCTTTGCGGAATGGACCACTGTGTTCGGCGATGCCAAGATGACCACAGCACTGCTGGACCGGCTGACGCACCACTGCCACATCGTGGAGACCGGCAATGCGAGCTGGCGCTTTAGAAACTCCAGCGCGCAGGCAATGACCAAGAAATCCCTAAAGACCAAGCCCAAGAAAGGACCAGAAGAAACAGATCAGACCTTAGACTTATCCACAAACGACTGAGCGAATTCTTCTTTAACCAGTGGCTCAAAATTCTTCGTGATCACTGGTTCAGTTGTGCTGGTGAATCAACAGCCAGGGCACTCGAAGTGCCTCAGGCAACGCTCATACGGTCTGGAATGTCAAATGCGGAAGCAGCAATGCTGCACGGCCAAGGGCGGGGCCGTTGTGCGCTTCAAGAGTGGCGCCTGCGTGGGCGCTCCGTCTGGAATGGCCGGTGCAATGAAGGGCGTGTAGGCGATGTTGGCCAGGGCGGCGGATGCCAGCGCAGGTAGCTCGTACTTGTCCGCAGTCTGCTGGCTGGCTTGGCAGTGGGCTTGGCACAGATGGGGCTGCTCGTCGTCCATTCGCAGCGACATGGTCTCGGCGCATGGCATGCCCGCCTCGGCCATAGCGGCCACCTCGGCAACCCGGGAAGACTGCGCACCCGGACAAGCGTAGCTTGCCACCGCCAGCTGCATGAACAGCAGGCTGACCAGTGCAAGACACACTGTGATCAGGCGGGTGCGGCGGTTGCGGGCCATAGAGATGATTGTAGTGGAGTCCTTGGTCGCAAGGAAGTTCAACGGCCGTGCCCAGCAACGGACGCATCAGACATCGGGACAGTCGGCTCGCGGTTTCCGCGAAGCAGTGGCAGTCCTGTGCCTACCACCAGCAAGCTGGCCCCCATGCCATCGTGCTGCCGGGGGCCGCTGCCTTGGCCCAGCAGAAAATGGACGACATGAAGGGCATGGACATGGGCAAGAAACCTGCGGCGAACGCCCAGGCCGTCCACAAAACCAAAGCCACAGTGAAGAAGGTGGATGCCAAGGCGGGCAGCGTGACCCTGGCCCACGAGCCGGTGGCCAGCCTGAATTGGCCCGCTATGACCATGGGTTTCAAGGTCAAGGACAGTGCATTGATGAACAAGCTCACCGAGGGCACCGGCGCGCACGGTACGTAGAGCGCGCAGCATTGTTGCCCTCTCAAAGGCGGGGCCGACCATTCGCCTCCCGCTTTGTCGGTGCGAGGCCGACATGCAGAAAATCACCAGAGGTCCTTCGTTATACCTGGAAGCCCACGTTCAGATGCCAGCGAGCCAAACTGGCCAGACTCGCCTCCAAGGTACTTACCGACAAGCCGGTCGAAAACGCAGCGAGGTACTCAGCAATGAGTTCGGGTGTTGCCGGTAGGAGCCCGCGCCATTCCGTCTTGAAGTGAAGCACCGCAGTTGCGTCACTGCGCTCGGTGCTCGGGCGTTGCGCGAGTTCAAGATAGGGCTCGACGGTTCCAATTGTCTGCCCGCGCGACGGATGCTAACCGGCCAGTCTCGGGGACACCACCTGCGGCATCCTCGCGCAACCCAAGCGCGCGGGTCTCTCAGCGCGCCCTCAGATGTGCAGTGCCCGTTTTTCCACGTCCAGTGCGGCCTCGCGCAGGGCTTCGGGAAGCGTCGGATGGGCGTGGCAACACCTGGCAATGTCCTCGGACGATGCCTTGAACTCCATCGCGACCACTGCTTCGTGGATCAATGATCCGGCTTCCGGACCGATGATGTGGACCCCGAGGATCTCGTCAGTGGTGGCATGGGCCAGCACTTTCACCAGCCCAGCCGTATGCGCCTTGGCCTTCGCGCGGGCGCTGGCGCCGAACGGAAAGCGGCCCGCTTTGTACGGCGTACCCGCGCTCTTGAGTGCCTCCTCGGTCTGCCCAACGGATGCCACTTCGGGCGCTGTGTAGATCACAGACGGAATCGCGTCGTAGTTCACATGAGGCTTCTCCCCGGCCAGCATCTCCATGAGCGCGATTCCTTCCTCGGAGGCCTTGTGCGCCAACATCGCACCTCCGATGACGTCCCCGATCGCGTAGACACCGGGCGATCCGGTAGCGAATGTCTTCAAGTCCACGGGGATGAATCCCTTGGCGTCAGTCTTGAGGTTGACCGTTTCCAGTGCCAAGCCGTCTGTGCAGGGCCTGCGGCCGACGCTCACGAGTACGGCATCGCACGAGAGAGGCTCCAGCGGCGCTTGGCCTGCGTTCACCGCGGCAATGTCCACTTGCAGCGTTTCGGCTTCGTGACGCACCCCATTGACTTTCGTGGAGAGCATGAAGCCGAAGCCCGACTTGCTTAGGATCTTGAACAATTGCGTGGCCATTTCCGTGTCCAGGCCCGGTGTGATCCGGTCCAGGTACTCGACGACGGTGACCTTGGAGCCGAGGCGATGCCACACGGAACCCAATTCAAGGCCGATATAGCCGCCCCCAATGACCACCAAGTGCTGGGGGATTTTTGGAAGGCTCAACGCGCCCGTGGACGAGACGACCCGCTCTTCATCGATCTGGACGCCGGGCACCATGCTCGGCGTGGAGCCCGTCGCGATCACGATGTGCCGGGCCGCGATATGTTGCTCGGCGCCGGACTCTCCCCGCACCACGATCCGCCCGGGGCCGTCCAGACGACCGTGGCCAAGCAGCCTCGTGATCTTGTGCTTGCCGAACAGGAAGTCGATGCCGCGACCCAATTCGTCCACTACGCCGTCTTTGTGCGCGAGCAGCTTGGGTAGGTCCAACGTCAAATCGCTGAAGGCGATGCCATGCTTGCCGAAAGCGGTACGCGCTTCCAGGTAGCGTTCGGAGGACTCCAGCAACGCCTTGGAGGGGATGCAGCCCACGTTCAAGCAGGTGCCTCCAAGCCGCGGGCGGTCCTCCACGCAAGCGACTCGCATCCCGAGCTGCGCTCCGCGTATGGCCGCCTGGTAACCGCCCGGGCCGCCGCCGATGATCACTACGTCGAATTCACTCATCCCTTGCTCCTTTTTCCCCTGTTTTGTATACGCGAATGAGGACGGATGTTCGCCTGAAAAATTGTCTTCCGAGGCATTGGTCTGCAGTTTTCGAAGGGATTTGGCCTGGGCGTTGACTCTCCACCCACTGGAGGTTTTCCAATTGTCGGCAGATCTATGTCTCGATCATTGAGAGTTTCCCTTGTTGTTGTCACCTTGGTAGCCTTTGCCTTCCTTGGTGTCCTCGTGCGCCAGCGAATGGAAGGCACAGTCGCGTCCACCGTCGGCGCAGGCTCGATTCAGCCGCCCGAAGCGGCAGAAAGTGTCGACCTGGGCGGGCAGAAGTTTCAGCGATGGGCGAAGCCACGCGACCTGCCGGACTTGCGTTTCTCCGACCCCGCAGGCAAGCCGACCAGCCTGAGGCAATTGCGCGGACAGGTCATCCTGCTGAACCTGTGGGCGACCTGGTGCCCTCCCTGCCTCGAGGAAATGCCCGCTTTAGACCGATTGCACGCGCGGCTGGGGAGCGAAAAGTTCGCTGTACTGACGTTAGCGCTTGACTCGCCGGCAAAGGCCGAAGCCTTTCTGCGGCAGATCAATGCCACGACGCTCCAGGCTTTCACGGATCCCGAGGGGCGGGCATTGAGCACCCTGGCTGTGACCACGGTCCCTACGACGCTGTTGATCGACGCGCGGGGCCGCGAGATCGGCCGGCTATCGGGCGCTGCCGCCTGGGACCAAAAACCGGCCATCGAACTCATCCTGTTTCATTTGAAGGAGTCGTCCTGATTACCGCACAAGCGATCGCTACCCCTGGTGCTGCACGTGCCCTGCCTCATACCGCATGGACCTTGCTGCTGCTCGCATGGCTGGTCAGCCTGGCATCTACCCTCGGCAGTCTGTTCTTCAGCGAGGTGATGCATCTGCAGCCCTGCGTGCTGTGCTGGTACCAGCGGATCGGGATGTTTCCGCTGGTTGCCGTCTTGGGTGTCGGGGTGTACCGCCAGGACGCCGGAGCCGTGCTTTCAGGCTTGCTTCTTGCCGCGGCCGGCTGGTTGGCGGCCGGCTATCACTTCCTGCTGCACACGGGCTGGATTCCGGAAAACCTGCAGCCTTGCAGCAAGGGCATGTCTTGTGCGGACGTGGATCTGCGCCTGATCGGCTTCCTCACCATCCCGCTGATGTCATTGCTCGCCTTCACCTTGATCATTGGCCTGCTGGTCGCGGCGCATCGCCAGGGAGTGCGCGCATGAACCGGCACAGCATCATGACCGCCAGCGCAGTCGCACTTGTGTTGGCTTTCGTGGCGGCGATGTTTGGCTACTCTTGGCTGGAGGAGCGGCGGCTGGTCGAACTGGCGGCCCAGCCGGATTCAATATTCGTTCGCCCCCATTCACCCACCTACGGCCCAGCCGCCGCAAAGGTGCGCATCGTCGAGTTCCTCGATCCCGCATGTGAAACCTGCCGGGCCTTCTATCCGCTGGTCAAGGACATCATCGATTCGAGCGGCGGCCGGGTGCAGCTGGTGGTGCGCTACACGCCGTTTCATTCTGGAGCGGATACCGCCGTTGCAGTGATGGAAGCTGCGCGGCTGCAAAATCGGTTCTGGCCGGTGACCCATCGGCTGCTGCGCGAGCAAGGCACCTGGGGGGCGGACCACAACCCTCGCCCTGAGTTGATCTGGGACATCCTCGACGGCACCGGCCTGGACCTGCGCCAGGCGCGCGAAGACGCGGCATCTGCAGCCGTGCGTGCCCGGCTAGAACAAGACCTTGCGGATGCCCGTACACTTGGTGTTACACGCACACCAGGGTTCTTCGTCAACGGCCGACCGCTCAAGCAGTTCGGCGCCGACGAGTTGAAGATCTTGGTGCGCAAGGAGATGGATCGAGCCTATCCACAAGGCGCAGTCGCACCGTGACTAGGCCCGGTTCACCTGTTCCACGCCGCGCGCTGCTGATCGCGGGGGGCGCTGCGCTCGCTGCCGGAGGGCTCGCGTTCTGGCTGCCCGGGCCAAGCCGTGAGTTCAAGAGCGTCGATATCACCGGTGCTGCCTATGCGCGCGATTTTTCGCTCGTCGATCATACCGGGCGAGCCCGGAAACTGAACGACTTTCGGGGCCACGTCGTCGCGGTGTTCTTCGGCTTCACCCAGTGCCCCGACGTGTGTCCGACGACCCTGAGCGAGATGACGCGCGTCAAGCAGCTCCTCGGAAGCGACGGAAACAAACTCCAGGTGATCTTCATCACCGTCGATCCACAGAGGGATACGCCCGAAGTGCTTCGCGCCTACATGCGCAACTTCGACCCGCAGCACTTGGCGCTGGTGCCGAACGAGAAGCAGCTTACCGAGGTGACGAAGGAATTCAAGATCCACTACAAGAAAATAGAGGGCAAGACGCCAACTGCCTATGCGATGGAGCACTCGGCGGTCACCTATATCTTCGATCCGCGCGGTCGTGTCAGGCTCTATGCCAGGTACGGCCTGGACCCCGAAGCACTGGCTTCGGATGTTCGCAAGCTTCTCAAGGAGGCATGACTCCAATGCGGCGGCAGCGCGCGCTGCTGGCCACGGGCTCACGACCCACGCGGTACAGCCAAAAGCTGGCATGACGCACCTGCGTGGCTGCCGTCTTGCATTGAAGGACATATCCGCCCCTAGCTGGCCTGATGCGGCCGAAGTTCGCGTTGTCACATTCTCACAGCTTTCGGCCGGGACTCGTGGCGGCCAACGGATGCGACAGTATTGGAAGCGGCGCAGGGCCGCCTGGGAGACAGTGTCAAACACCGACCTCCGATGACTCTTCCCTCAAAGCGAGCCGTAGCTGTGCAATCCTGAAAGGAACATGTTCACGCCGAGGAACGCGAACGTAGTCACCGCCAAACCAACGAGCGACCACCAAGCTGCGGCCGTGCCGCGTAGCCCTTTCATCAAACGCATGTGAAGCCACGCCGCATAGTTGAGCCAGACGATCAGCGCCCAGGTTTCTTTTGGATCCCAGCTCCAGTAACCGCCCCAGGCCTCCGCAGCCCACAGGGCGCCGAGCACCGTGGCGACGGTGAAGAACGCGAAGCCGACCGCGATGGACTTGTACATAACGTCATCGAGCACCTCCAGCGGTGGCAGCTGGCGCGAGATCCGTTGTCGGCCCATGAGGATGCCGGCAACGATCAGCGCCGACACGCCGAAGTAAATCGACCAGAAGGACCCACCGCCCGCGCCTTTGCGAAACACGATCGGCTCGAAGCAAAGCGCGACACCCAGCAGCCACAGTGGAGCAAGCTTGTACCACTTCGTCTCCGCGGCCTGCTGTTTGATCAGGTAGGCGAACGCCACCATCGCCGACAGCGCAAACGTGCCATAACCCACGAAGTTGGCCGGTACGTGCACCTTCATCCACCAGCTCTGCAGCGCCGGCACGAGCGGCTGGATTTCGTGTTGTTCGCGCGCGAGGGTGTACCAGAGCAAAAATCCCACCGCCGCGCTGACGATCAGCATCACGAAGGCGCCCATGGCTCGCGTCTCGTACCGGTCCTCGAAGTAGAGATAAAAGGCAGCGGTCATCCAGCAGAACAGGACGAATACCTCGTACAGGTTGCTCACTGGGATGTGGCCGATATCCGGCCCAATCAAGTAGCTCTCGTACCAGCGAACGAAGCTGCCGATCAGTCCCATGCCGATTGCGGCCCAGGTCATGCCGGTGCCTACGCGCTGCATGCCGCCCCGGCCCGACCCCGCGAGCGTCCCGATCCAATAGAAGGCCGTGCTCATGAAGAACAGGACACTCATCCAAAGAATGGCCGACTGACTGGAGAAGAAGTACTTCAACCAAAAGGCGGTCTCGGCCCGCTCCAGCGTGCCACCATAGGAGACGACTGCCATGACTGAGATGCCCGCCACGGCCAGCATCAGGACTCGAAGAGGCTTCCAGAACCAACCGATCCAGATGGCGGCAGGGATGCAGCCGGCCAGGATGGCCTTTTCGTAAGGGTCCATGAAGGCGCCATACCGCAGCAGAGCAATCCCGCCGCCGACAAGCGCAGCGATCGCGAAGAACCAGTCGAACCATGTGCGGCCGACGAAGTATCCCTCGTTGAGGGTCAGGGTGAGCGTCTTGGCGTTCATCTCAGGAATGCGATTGCAACGAGGCGCTCAGCGCGCCTTCTTGGCCGAAGCCACGAGGTGCTCGGCCACCAGCAGCGACCGTTCATTTGTCCCTGCCATGGAGCCCGAGGTGAGCCATCTCCCGTCGATCCCGAGCGAGGGTGTGCCTTCGATGTCATAGCCTCTGGCCAGCGCGGTGGCCTGCTTTACTTTGGCCGTGATTCCGAATGACGCCATGGTGTCCACCAGGCGCTTGCCGTCCGTTCCATGCTTAGCGGCGAAAGCGGCAATCTCCGCCGCCGAAGCCAGCTTCTGACGTTCCCCGTGCATCGCGTGGAAAACCTTGGGATGCAGCTGCTCGACCAGGCCCATGGCCTCGATGGCGAAATACAGCTCCTGGTGGATGACCAGATCCTCGCGGAACGCGACCGGGATTCGCCGGAAGAGAACATCGCGCGGCAGCTTCTTCTGCCAGGCGTCGATGGCGGGCTCGAACGCGTTGCAGTGCGAACAGCTATAGGCGAAGAACTCCAGCACTTCCACATGCCTGGCGTCCTTGGTTGGTTGCCGCGGCGAGACATCCAGGAAATGCCTGCCTGGCAAGAACTGCTCCTGGGCCCGCGCAGCAGCGTGGGCGCCGAGGATCAGCGGGATGGCAGCGAGGGTGCAGAAGGTGCGTCGTTTCATGGGAGTCATAGCCGAATGGTTGGATGAATACGCTCAGCTCTCGGCGAGCAGTTGGTCGATGAGTCGATGGAGTTCGGCGAAATCAGGCTTGCCTACGAAGCGCTTGACGATCTCACCACGCTTGTTGACGAGGAACGTGGTCGGCGTGAGCTTGACATCGCCCCACGCCTGGGCCACCGCCCCGGTGTTATCGATGGCGACGGCGAACGGCAGCTTGCGCGTCTGCGCGAAATTGACGACGTACGTTGGCGGGTCGTAGCTCATGGCAACGGCAATCGTCTCGTACCCTCGGCCGCGAAACTTCTGGTGGGTGCTGACCAACAAAGGCATCTCCGCGACGCAAGTGGTGCAACTGGTGGCCCAAAAGTTGATCAACGCCACCTTGCCGCGCAGGTCGGACGTGGTTCGGGATGAACCGTCCAGCAGCGTGAACGTGGTATGCGGCGCGGCCGAAGAATTCATGCAGCCGGTCAGAAACATGGCGACTGCGACGATGGCGAGCAGTAGTCGGATCATGGAAAACCCGCCCTTGTGGCAAGCGCCACAAGGCTCAGGGAGAGAAGGACGAGGGTGAGCATGACGGTTGTCACAATGCCGAACGCGCGGCCCGCCGCGCCTCGCCGATACCCACGGTAGAAGCTGCGCCCGATGGGGAGAAAAGCTTGTTTTGCAGAAGGGCGATCTTGACCTTGAGGGATGCGGTGGGCACGCCGCGCACAGGAGCAACGATTTGAACGCTGCATCCTCGGATGCTTTGGACTGCCTGCTTCAAGTCGATTTCGTGCGCAGTGGCCATATCAGTAGGGGTTGCCTGTTCAGCGAGCCTCTTTGGGGGCCGGCTGTTTGTCCGCGCTCATCAGCGACAGCAGCACCAGCGCGATCGCTCCGCCAACGATCGCCGTATCGGCGATATTAAACGCTGGCCAGTGCCAGCCGCCCGCGTGGAAGTCCAGGTAATCAATAACCTGCCCGCGTATGGCGCGGTCAAAGGCGTTGCCGAGCGCACCGCCCAGGATGAGGCTGTAAGAGAGCGCCTCCAGCCTGCGCAGCGGGCGTGACAGCAACCGTATGAGCCACAACGAGGCTCCGAGCGCGATCGCAAGGAAGAACCATCGCTGCCAGCCTCCGGCGCCTGCTAAGAAGCTGAAAGCGGCACCGGGATTGAGCACGTGGACCAAGTTAAAGAAGCCCGTGACCTCGAAAGCCCACCCCAAAGGCCAGGCGACATCGATATAAGTCTTTGCGGCTTGATCACCCACGAATACGACGGACGCCAAAGAATACCAATGTGCTTTGCGATAGGAATAGTTCATTGCTTCATTTCGGTTCGGAAATCTATCGGCTGGGCCCGCGACCGTCGTAGTGCAAGGCGTTGCGAGCACGGGGTGATGCAGGCTACACAGGCCCAACCCAACAAATACCCTGCGACCACATCGACCGGGAAGTGAGCACCCAGCACCACGCGCGACCAGCCCACTGCCGCTCCTAACACCAACAGGCCAATCCGGCTGTATCTGCGCAGCAGAGGCCAAAGCGCAGAGATCAGGACGCCAATGTAGACCGCGTGGCCGCTGGGCAACGTGTAGCGGCTGTCGGGAGCCGAAGTAGCTCGGTAGACCCCCGCGCCTAACTCGACGAACGGGCGTGGAAGCGCAAACACAGCCTTGGCAAGGGCTGCGGCGGCCAGCGCAAGTCCCAATCCAAACATGAACTTGTACAACCCCACTGCGACGAGAGGTTTCGCATGCGGAACCTGCACTCGCGCCCAGAACAGCATCAGGATCACAACCGTCGGCGCGCCCCAGTAACTGCCCACCGCGCTCAACAACTCGGGCACCCACACTAGGCCGTTCGGCCAGAGGCGCTGAGTGGCGAGCAGAAGATACGTGTTGGCACCGCCCCAGTCATACAGCCAGTGTCCGAGCCACTGCGTAGCGGTGTCAGGCCCCTGCATGTCGTGACATCACGCCTTGAGCTTCAACAGACGCAGCCCGTTGAAGACGACCAACAGGCTAGCACCCATGTCCGCGAACACGGCCATCCACATGGTTGCGTGTCCGGTGAATGTGAGCGCAAGGAACACGGCCTTGATGCCCAACGCCAGCACGATGTTTTGCGTGAGGATGGCGGCCGTGCTGCGTGACAACCGGATGAAGGTGGGAATCTTGCGCAGATCGTCGTCCATCAGAGCAACGTCCGCCGTTTCGATGGCAGTGTCTGTACCCGCAGCACCCATGGCGAACCCGATGTCCGCGCGCGCCAGCGCAGGCGAGTCGTTAATGCCGTCGCCCACCATGCCGACCTGGCCTTCGCCGCCTACAAGGCTTTCAATGGTCTTGAGCTTGTCCTCAGGAAGCTGGGCGCCGCGCGCTTCGGAGATCCCGACCTGTGCCGCGATCGCCTGTGCCGTGTGCTGGTTGTCGCCGGTCAGCATGAGGGTGCGCACGCCCAGGGCCTGAAGGTCCGCCACGGCTTCACGACTGGTTTCCTTCACCGTATCGGCCACCGCGAACAACCCGAGGACCGACACGTCGTCCATCAAAAGCACGGCAGTCTTGCCTTGGCGCTCAAGCGCCTCAAGTTGGGATTGCAGTGCCGCCTCGCTCAAGCCGCGCTCCTGCACCAATCTGTGGTTGCCCATATGCAGCACGCGGCCTTCAACGCGCCCTCGAACACCGCGTCCGGGCAGCGCTGCGAAGTCGTTCACTTCGAGCAACGGAACGCCGTCACGATCCGCCTTGCGAGCAATCGCCTGCGAGACGGGGTGGTCCGAGCGCGCGGCCAAGCTGGCAGCCCATGCTGCGACATCCCCACTACCCAGCCGCACGAAGTCGGTCTGTTCGGGTTTGCCATGGGTGAGCGTGCCGGTCTTGTCCAGCGCCAACGCCTTGAGCTTGCGTCCTCCCTCCAGGTAGACGCCGCCTTTGATGAGGATGCCGCGGCGAGCGGCAGCGGCCAAGCCGCTGACGATGGTCACGGGCGTAGAGATCACCAGCGCGCAGGGGCAGGCGATCACCAGCAGCACCAGGGCCTTGTAGATCCAATCGAACCAGGCGCCGCCGAAAGCGAGCGGAGGAACCACGGCCACCAGCACCGCGACCGCGAACACCGCTGGCGTGTAGACGCGGGCGAACTGATCCACGAACCTTTGCGTGGGTGCGCGGCTGCCCTGGGCAGACTCCACCGCATGGATGATGCGCGCAAGCGTTGAATCACCGGCGCCCGCAGTCACCTTGTACTCAAACGAACCGGTCTCGTTGATGGTGCCGGCGAACACCTGGTCGCCTTCAGCCTTCTCGACAGGCAGGCTCTCCCCGGTGATAGGCGCCTGGTTGATGGTCGAGCGGCCTGCGCTGATGACGCCGTCCAGGGCAATCCGCTCGCCAGGCCGGACCCGCACAAGACTGCCTTTGGTAACCGATTTGGCTGTCACTTCCATCCAGTTCCCATTTGCCTGCTGCACGGTCGCGGTTTCCGGCGCGAGGTCCATCAGGCCGCGGATTGCATTGCGCGCGCGATCCAGCGACTTCGCTTCGATCACCTCGGCGAGCGCGAAGAGGAACATCACCATGGCCGCCTCGGGCCAGTGGCCGATCGCCATCCCGCCCGTGACCGCGATGGACATGAGGGCGTTCATGTTCAGGTTGAAGTTCTTCAGAGCGATCCAGCCCTTCTTGTAGGTGCTGAGACCGCCTGTGAAGATGGAGACCAGCGCAAGTACCACCACCGCCCAGTGGTTTCCGTCGTTGGCCCAGTACACCCCCTCCGCAAGCACGGCAGCAATGCCGGACACTGCCATTGGCCACCATGGAGTCTTGGGTGCAGGTGCCGTCTGGTCACGAGGTTCGTCCGTCTTCTGCACCTCGGTTTCCATGCCCAGCGACTCGATCGCCTCAACGATGGTCTTGATCGCATCGGGCGCATGACGTACGGCGAGGGTACGCTGCATCAGGTTGAAGTCCAAGCCCTGCACGCCGGGCATACCCTGTAGTTTTCCTCGGATCAACCCCTCTTCAGTAGGACAGTCCATCTTGCCAATTCGCAGCACCGTGGTGCTGGCTTGCAGGCCTTGCCGCTCAGCCCGCATCCCGATGGATGCCAGCGCCTTCTCGATAGGTTCGGTGGAAGCAAGTGTGTGTTGCACGCCCAGCACGCGTTGCATCAGGTTGAAGTCCAGCGCATTTATGCCTGGCTCCTTGCCCAACCGGTCACGGATCAGCGCTTCTTCTGTCGGGCAGTCCATGTTCTCGATGCGATACGTCACCCGCTCTCCTGACGCAGCAGAGGAAGAGGTTGCGGCGGACTGGGCTGGCGAGACTTGGGAGGATACGGCGGCTACCGCCGTATCCTCAGCAGAACACCGCTCCTTCGCGTGCATGCCAATCGATGCGAGGACCTGCTCCATCTGCGTGCGCGCCTCGGCAACGTGTTTTACTGCCAGAGTGCGTTCACGCAGGTCGAAGTCCAGATCCTGCACTCCCTGGACCCCGCCCAAGCGCGAGCGAATTAGCTTTTCCTCGCTCGGGCAGTCCATGTTCTCGATGCGGTAGATCGTTAGGACTACTTCATCCCGGACAGCCTGCGCCTTCATGCCCACGGCGTTGAGGGACCGCTCAAGCATGTCGGCGATGACGTCGCTGTGGTGCACTGTCAATTTGCGATGAGCAAGATCGAACTCCAGCCGCTGGACGCCGGGCATACCTTCCAGCGTGCGCCGCACCAGGGCTTCCTCATTGCGGCAGTCCATGTTGCTCACATGGAAGACAGTGGTTTCAATGGCGGGCTGCACCGTGCCGCAGCCCGCCTGCTGGCTGGAGCAGCCGCAGGAACTCGATTGGTCTTGGTTCATGGAATGGCTCTGTTAGGAAAGGGTTTTTGCCTTGTGGTGTCATTGGACACCCTCTAGCTGATGTAGAGTCAAGGCTTTTGCGGGGGTAGACCATGCTGCGAATCGGGGAACTGGCAAAGAAAGCGGATTGCCTGGTGCAGACCATTCGCTTTTACGAATCCGAAGGCTTGCTGCATGAGCCCGCGCGCAGCGAGGGCAACTTTCGGCTATACGAGGATGTCCATCTGCAACGGCTGCTGTTCATTCGACGCTGCCGGGCCAAGGATATGACGCTGGAGGAGATTCGCCAGCTATTGAATTTTCGAGATCATCCCGAGCTGGATTGTGCCGAAGTGAACACACTAGTCGATTCTCACATCGTGCAAGTGCGCGTCAAGATGAAGGAACTTCGGGAGTTGGAGCGCGAGTTGCTGAATTTGCGCCGCACCTGCGATAGCGCTCGCACTGTCCGCGAATGCGGGATTCTCAATAGCCTCGCCGAGACAGCTTGAGGTGTATGTGCCGCGTCGCGAAGAGTGTATGGCTGCCACAAGGAACTACTCCAGGTTGATGAGGACTTGGACCTCGATGCTTTTAAGTCGGTTGCCGTCGAGACTTCACTCCTGGCGCCGGAGAGATACCGGGTCCAGTTCGTGCGGCCAAGTGCCGTGTTCCAGGACACAAAATCTAGCCGTGCCGACGTTCTGCGGCGGCGTTCGACCGAGGGCATGACCAACTGGCGCCAAGGCAATCCGTATCAATTGAGCTAGAGCTTCCTGAACATTGCGTGTCCTCCAGGCCAAGCCGAGCATGGCGACGTGGCTGCGCAGATGCAGGCTTAGGTAGGGCTGCGACACGATGTGGCCGAGTTCGAGCGCGCGCCAAGCCGCCCCCAGATTGCCCTCAACTTCGCAAGAAACCGCCAGCTTGGTCTCCCGCTGGAACGCGGATCGGGCCAAAGCGAGCGCGGCGGTAGTTTCCGGGGCGGGGATGTGGAACGGATACATCAATTGGGCTCCGCAGTTCATTGGGAAGATGGCCTCTTTCGAGCCCACCTCGTCGGCGCCCAGCTTTTGCTTGGGCAGACGGAAGGTACCGAACAGGTGGTCCCATATCATCCAGAACTCCCCGAAGTTGACTTGGGCGTCTTCATACTGGTGCCAGCGGTGGACTTCTGCCGCGCCAAGCACAAAGCGCAGCGGCCCAACCCGGTAGTCCAGGTTGGAATGCTGGAACGCCAGATGCACGGCCAGAAGGCCCAGCCAGGTGCCCACGGCCAGAGCCGGCGCGCCTATCAGGACCACAGCAACCAAGCCCGGAGCGGCCATCATCCCGGCATGCAAAGGATGGCGCCGTTCGCCGTTGAGCCAGTAAAGGCGTTCGGAACTGTGATGAATGGCGTGGAAACACCAAAGCCAAGTAACTCGATGGCTGAGCCAGTGCACGCTGTACAAACTGAAGTCGAGAACCACGCCAACGGCAAACGCTTGTGCCCACAAGGGCCATTGATCCAGCCAAGCGGTCCCCGACGGCCACATCGACGCCAGAGCCGCGACGATGCCATGGACCGCCAGCAGCATCGCCAGGTTCTCCACTGCGTAGATCACGTCACACACCCTGTCACCGTGGTCCCACTTCCAGGCCGCGTGAAAGGGCAGTTTCCGCTCCAGCAGCGCGACGATGGCCAGCGCTGCAGCGACTATCAGCGGCACTGTCGGGAAGTACGGCCACCCAGCAGCCAGACCGCCGAAAAGTACCACGGCCGTCGCCCCAACAACCAGCGGATAGCTCCCGTAGCGAACGGCAGCGTCTATGAGTGGCAATTCTCTCGTGTTCATTTCTGTCTCCAGAAAGCTCCGGCGAGCATTGGAAACCCTCTAGTAGAAGTAGAGTCAAGCGAGAGATGTAGAACCCTCCCGCAACTCCAGGCTGCTGTCTGTTTTGCATTGAGGAGCACCTATAGTCCGGCTAGACGGTGCGCATCCCGCCACCGCATCTACCCCTTGATTCATGTTTGCGCGCCTTGCCTTGATCTCCACCACTCTCCTCACGCTTTTGCTCTTGTTGTGCAGTGGTGTGGCATGGGCTCAAGGTGGGGGCAAAAGTGTGGTGGTGACCGAACGCACTCGCGCCGAGTTGCTGGCCCATGCGCCTGATGGTGTGGAGCCCGGCAAACCCGTGTGGGTTGGCCTGCAGCTCGCGCACCAACCCGAGTGGCATTCGTACTGGAAGAACTCGGGCGACTCGGGCCTGCCTACCCGCCTCGAATGGGATTTGCCGGCGGGTGTGAGTGCCGGTGAGATTGCCTGGCCGGTTCCGCGCAAATATCCGATCGGTACGCTGATCAACTACGGCTACGAGCATACGGTGCTGCTGCCGGTGCCGCTCACTATCGCGCCCGACTTCAAGCCCTCGCTGGTCGGCGCAGCGCTGGTCGTCAAGCTCAAGGCACGCTGGCTGGTCTGCCGTAAGGAGTGTGTCCCTGAGGAGGGGGAGTTCTCTCTTTCCATTCCTGCCAGGAGCGCGACGGCCTTGCACGGTTCCGCGTTTAAGGCGAGCTTCGCCGCACAGCCAAAAGAGCTGGCGGGACCGGCATTTGTGACCATCGAGGGCGCTGCCTTGCGGCTTCAGGTACGCGGATTGCCCGCAGCGCTCAAAGGAAAGCCTCTGGAGTTTTTCCCTGAAACCGCGGAGGTCATCGAGACTTCAGCACAATGGACCCAAGCATGGGATGGCGAGGTGTGGACGGCTCGGGTTCCCCTGTCGCCTCAGCGCAGTCACAGTCCACAGGTGATGCCCATTGTGCTCACTCACGGAAACGATGGCTGGAGCATCGACGCGCAAGTGCAAGGAGCTTGGCCTGCGGTCAGCGCTGCGACCACTATCTCGCCGGCTCTGCAGGAGGCTCTGCGCAACAACGCAGCGGCTGCGGCTTCAGGCAGCAGACTCACGCTCTGGGCCGCATTGCTGAGTGCTCTGCTCGGCGGCCTGATACTCAACCTGATGCCTTGCGTCTTCCCGGTGCTTGCGATTAAGGTGTTTGGCTTTACCCAACATGCTACAAGCCAGCGCGCACGTCGCCTGGATGGGACGGCGTATGCCGTCGGCGTCGTTGCGTCATTCGCGGCTCTGGGCTTGCTCGTCGTAGGGCTTCGCGGGGCAGGACAACAGCTAGGATGGGGTTTTCAGTTGCAACTTCCTGGAGTCGTCGCGACGCTGGCCGTGCTGTTCACACTAATCGGCCTGAACCTGGCTGGAATGTTCGAGTTTCGCCAACTTCTCCCCTCGCGCATAGCGTCGCTGCAGAGCAGCCACCCCATACTGAACTCCTTGCTCTCCGGTGTTCTTGCGGTGGTGGTGGCCTCTCCTTGCACCGCGCCGTTCATGGGCGCGGCGCTGGGGTTCGCAATAGGACTGCCTGCCGCGCAAGCATTGTTGATCTTTGCGGCGCTGGGGTTAGGTATGTCCTTGCCGTATCTCGTGGCCAGTTGGGTGCCGGCCGTTTCGCGCCTGCTGCCGCGCCCTGGCCCCTGGATGGTCACGTTTCGCAAGCTGATGGCCTACCCCATGTTTGCCGCAGTCGCATGGCTTGCCTGGGTGCTGGGACAGCAAAGTGGGATCGATGCGGTAAGCGCGCTCTTGGTACTGCTGATCGCCACGGCAATGCTTGTATGGAGCTTAGGCCTGTCTGGTCAAGCGCGACTGGTCGTAGGCATGATCGCTCTGGCCTGGACGACGGGATTTGTTTGGTTGCTTGCTGGGCAGATCGCTAGCGGGCGGCCGGAACGCTCGGTTGTAGTAAGAGACGTGGACTGGCAGGCCTGGGAGCCGGGCCGTGTGGAAAAACTGCTGGCCAACGGGCAACCGGTGTTTGTCGATTTCACTGCGGCGTGGTGCGTCACGTGTCAGTACAACAAGAAGACAGTGCTGCAGGATCCTAAGGTGCTGGCCGATCTAGCCGCCAGAGGAGTTGTGCTGCTGAGGGCCGACTGGACACTGCGCGATCCCGCCATCACAGCAGCGTTGGCATCTCTCGGACGCAACGGCGTTCCGCTGTATGTTCTTTATCTCCGTGACGCTGCGCCACGGGTTTTGTCAGAAATCCTGGACGCGACCGAGTTGCGCGGGGCGCTCTCGCAGATCCCTTTGACAGCGTCCCGGTCAACGTCGCTATAGGTCACTATAGAGTGAAGGAGCGGGTAATGGCAGAAACTGATGACGACGAACTGGGCGGCCTCGATGCGAGTAACGCGACGGACCGCAAAATCCTGTTGACGGTGCTGCTTATCAACCTAGGGCAATCCGCCGCTGGCATTGGATTTGGGGTTTGGGCCTCGTCCACGGCATTGATGGGCGCAGGCCTCGACAACCTTGCTGACGCTTCTGTGTATGCCGTCAGCTTGTACGCGGTTGGGCGGGCGGCATTGGTGAAGGTCCGGGCGGCACGCCTTTCAGGCCTGCTTCTGATTGGTCTTGCCGTTCTACTACTGGTGGAGGTTCTGCGCCGCTTCTCCGGCGGCGAGGCGCCTGTGGGCCCGGCGATGATGGCGATGGCCGCCGCCAACGCAGCTTTGAACCTGATCTGCCTGCGGTTACTACGACGCCATCGCGGCGACGACGTGAACTTTAAGGCCTCTGCCATCTTCACAAGCAACGACTCCATCGTCAATGGGGCCATCGTGCTTTCCGGAATCTTGGTCATGTGGTTGGGGTCCAACATCCCAGACCTCATCCTCGGCGTTGTTGTAGCTGGTATCGCTGCGAATGGCGGGCGCGAAATCCTGCGGGAGGCAGCGGAAACTGCGGTGCGTAAAGGCACATCGCAAGACGTGCACTGAACCGCCTGATTGACTGTCGGTGACTAAGGAGATATGCCATGCGCATACTCTGGATCTTGATGGGGTCTTGCACCCAGAGCATTGCCACGAGTCCAGGCATTTCTGCCGCCTACCTATCCTGGAAAATGCGTTACGGCATCTGCCAGAGGGCTAAGTAGGGATCAACAGTACTTGGCGTCTGGAACAATCCAGTGAGGCTCTACTGCAAGTTCTCTCCTGACATTGTCGCCATGATTGCAGGCGTCACCCCCAAATACTGCGATCTAACGGACATCTCCAATACGCTGGTTGGGTAACCTCAGGCTCGGCAGCAATCGGGCGTGAACATGGACTTGAGTTGTATCCAATAGCCCGCATGCGCTGGGTAATCCTTGGTGGACGAGAACAGCCCGACCTGCGCCGGATCGTTCTGTCCTGGCTGGTATCGGAAGGTGCCGAAGACCTGGTCCCAGAGGATGAACGCGCTCCCGAAGTTCGCATCGGCCTCGGCGCTTTCTGTGGAGTGGTGCCAGCGGTGCAGTTCGTTGGTGCTGAAGACGTAGTTGGCCCAGCCACTGCGCAGGTCCAGGTTTGCATGCTGGAGCATCAATACCGGCTGGGACACCGCCAGATAGGCCAGGATCGCTTCGGCAGAGAACCCGAGCAGCATGGCCGGCAGCATGGACAACGCGAAGTTGACCACATGGTTGGGCACCTCCTGCATCAGCGCCAGGCGCTGCATGGTCATGGACTCGCGCGTGAGGCTGAAGCGGTCCATGCCGCTGACGGGAAAGTTCTCGATCCCG
>C687J35021_10000561_pt1 | contig 29248 bp, 20 predicted proteins | sample RifCSPhighO2_12_FD_35021 | JGI IMG/M metagenome (IMG submission 35021) | reverse complement strand
GGCATCGGCCCGGTCAGCGCCACCCAGCGCTGCCTGGCCAAGGCCGGCTGGCAGCTCGACGAGCTGGACCTGATCGAAGCCAACGAGGCCTTCGCCGCCCAGGCCCTGGCCGTGGGCCAGGAACTGGGCTGGGACGCCAGCAAGGTCAACGTCAACGGCGGTGCCATCGCCCTCGGCCACCCGATCGGCGGCTCCGGCTGCCGGATTCTGGTGACCCTGCTGCACGAGATGATCAAGCGCGACGCCAGGAAGGGCCTGGCCACCCTGTGCATCGGCGGCGGTCAGGGCGTGGCGCTGGCCATCGAACGCTAGGCTACACGCCCATTGCCCGCATTGGCTGCGCCAGCGGACACTGGAAAAGAAGCCCTGATAGCTAAACGCCGGTTCTCGGAAATAACGGGAACCGGCGTTTTCCTTGATCAGTTACCTGTGGCAGGGGGCGATTCTGCAAGAGTGACTCTGCCTGAGGCCGCAATGGATAGGGCCGTCAAACGCTGCAGCCGACGCTGGTGCGCACGGCACACCCTAAGGAGCAGGCCCCTTCGCCCACTGCCTGGCGGCATACAGACTCTGGTCGCATCGCCTTGGTGGTAAAAGCACTGTAACTTAAGCGCCATCCTGGAGCGCCGATGCGGCCCTACACCTGAGTAAAGCGGAGCACACGCATTGCGTATTGGCGGTATCGACTGGCAGGCCCTGCAACGAACTCAGCGGCAATGGAGCTCCCTGCAGCTGGAACAGAATCTGCACCGCCTGAAGCTGGCTGCGCCCATCGCACCGCCGGTCAACCTGCTGCATATCTGGATGTTCTGGGGCCGCCCGGCGCAGTCGGCCAACGAGGCGCTGTGGGTGCAGGGCATCATCTTCGCCCATGCCGCCATGCTGCTGTTTTTCGCCCTGCTGGCCCTGGCCACCTGGTGGCTCAATCGCCACCCGCACCTGGTGCGGCTGCGCCGGGCCTGCATCACTGTCGGCATCCTTGGCACCCTGGGTTTTGCCGCGCTGATCAGCAGCATCGACCAACTGGTGACCAGCAATATCACCCCGCTGCTGGTAGGTTGCACCCTGGTGGCGCTGGTGTTTCTGCATCGCCCGCTATCCGCCCTGCTGCTATTTTCAACGACCCTGGGCCTGTTTATCTGGGCCATCGGGCAAACCCAGAGCGACCCCGCCCTGCTGCTCAGCAACCGGGTCAACGGCCTGTCCATCTGCGCCATTGCCATGGCCCTGGCTTGGTCGCAGTGGCACCACTTCGTACAGACCCACACCCAGCAACAACGCCTGGAAGCCCAGCAACAGTTGCTGGAACAACAGAACGCCCGTCTCAGCTACCTGGCCGAGCACGACCCGCTGAGCGGCCTGCTTAACCGCCGCGCCTTCGGTGAGATCGTCGCCCACGAACTGCTGCGCGCCGAACGCAACCAGCAGCCGATGTGCCTGCTGATGCTCGATCTCGATCACTTCAAGCAGATCAACGACCAGCACGGTCATCCGCTCGGCGACCGGGTGATCCGTCAGACCGCCACCCTGCTGGCCAGCCAGGTGCGGGCCAGCGACAGCCTGGCGCGTATTGGTGGTGAGGAGTTTGTCCTGCTGCTGCCCGAGTGTGATCTACAGCAGGGTCTGCAGATCGCCGAGCTGCTGCGCCAGAGTGTGGAACAGCAACTGCGCCAGTTCGAGGACCAGGAACTGGCGCTGACCGTCAGCATCGGCCTGGTGGCTGTCCCGATCGGCCAGGCGTGCAGCTATGAACGCCTGTACGCCGCCAGCGACCGCGCGCTGTACCAGGCCAAGCACAATGGCCGTAACCAGGTGGTAGGGACCCTGCTGGACTAATCAGCCCAGCAGCGATGCAGCCCGAAATCTCTCCTGGTGGGTTAGGCCATGATCACCTTTGGCTCACGCCCGTAGTACTGCGCCCCTAGCCCACCGCACTCAGCCGCCCTCAGGGTCTTCCAGGTACTCGGCGAAGAAGCGGTCCAGCTCACCGTCGTAACGGTCGAGGCTGTACAGGGTGTCGGCGGCCAGCAGGTCGAGCAGGATCAGGCCATTGATGCTGGAGTCCTCCTCGGCGGCGCAGCGCAGACGCTGGGCCATGCCCAGATTGACCTGACGCAGGTTGCGATAGACCGAGCGCAGCCCCTCCAGATCCCAGTCTGCGGTCAAACCATGCTGAGTGCGCAGGTACTGGCCCAGCAGGTAGCTGCCCAACACTCGGAACAGGGTCTCGTCGCTGCCGCTAAATGGCTGATGAAACCAGGCCATGGCCTTCAGCAGCCGGGTATGCGGGCAACCGCTGGCCGCGCCAATGGCCCCCAGCAGCGAACCGGCCGCACGCTGCAAGGTGGTGTGCTGGCGGATTTCCCGGTCGCGCCAACGCACCAGCACCTCCACCGGTTCGAACGAGGCATGGCTGGCCAGCATGCTGACCGGTTGCTGCAGGGCCGCGGCGAAGGGGCAGAGCGCACTGTCTTGGGCTGACAGGGGGCAATGCGGGCACTGCTGAAAATCCAGGCGAGCCCAGGCCGCCGCGCCGGCCGAAGCGGACTCCCCCTGCAGATCGACGCTGTGCTCCAGCGTTTGCCCGTCTGCGAAGGTGAAACGGTAGGCAATCAGTCTTTCACTCTCGGCATGAGGCATGGTCTAACCTGACTTAAATTGGCTAAACAACACAGATGGTAGCACTCGGTTGTAAATGCCATATTTATGGCGTCTCAATTCTGGCTACATGAGGTGATTCGACTAATACTCTAGCCCAAGAGTCCAGTCATGCCGCTATTAGGAGCTTGTTATGGAAGGATTCACAGCTCAACTGCTCGGTGCCCTGATCCGCAATATCCACCTTGGGATAATCGTGCTGGATACAGATCTGCGGATTCAGTACTGGAATAACTTTGTCGCCGAGCGCTGTGCTATCCCCCTCGAACAGGCCTGCGGGCGGGCGCTGATCGAAGTTTTCCCGGAGGCCGGCTCGGCCGACTTCAACCGCAGCATCGAACTGGCCCGCGACAGGGGCCGGCATGTCTACAACCACTGGCTGGAAATGCCGCCTTTGCAGCTGCAGACCGCAGGCAACGAGTCCAACCTGCTGGCCCTGCAGAGCACCCTGCTGTTCCCCTTCGTCACCCCGGATGGCATCTTGCACTTTGGCCTGGTGGTGTATGACACCAGCGCCGTGGCCCAGGGCAACGAGCAGCTGCGGGCCGCGCTCAAGGCCCTGGGCAGCAAGCAGGCCGAACAGGACCAGCTGCTGCGCAAGCTGGAAACCGCCAATAGCCAGCTGCTGCAATCGGAAAAGATGGCGGCCATCGGCCAACTGGCCGCCGGGGTAGCCCATGAGATCAACAACCCCATCGGCTATGTATTTTCCAACCTCAAGACCCTCGACGGCTATGTCCGCGACCTGCTGAAGATCGCCGATGCGGTGGATGCGGCCGGCGACCTCGATGAGCTGCGTCAGCTCAAGCGCCAGCTGGAGTACGACTATATCCGCGGCGATGTGGCGGCCCTGATCAACGAGTCGGAAGACGGCATCGACCGGGTCACCCGGATCATCAGCGCGCTCAAGGACTTCTCCCATATCGAGGAAGACGAATTCCGCCCGGCCGACCTGCACCGTGGTCTGGACACCACCCTCAACGTGGTTAACAACGAACTCAAGTACAAGGCCGAGGTGATCAAGGAGTACGGAGAACTGCCCGAGGTCGAGTGCATCCTGTCGCAGATCAACCAGGTGGTGATGAACCTGCTGGTCAATGCCGCCCACGCCATCGAGCAGTTCGGCCGCATCACCCTGCGCACCGGCTGCGATAACGACTGGGCCTGGATCGAGGTCGAAGACAACGGCAAGGGCATCGATCCCAAACTGCTCAACCGCATCTTCGAACCCTTCTTCACCACCAAACCGGTCGGCAAAGGCACGGGCCTGGGCCTGGCGCTGTCGTACAACATCGTGCAGAAACACAGCGGCAGCATCGAGGTGCACAGCGAGCCGGATGTCGGCACCCGCTTTCGCATCAACCTGCCGCTGCGCCAGGCCAATGCCAGACCACCAGCGGACGCCCCACAGCCATGAATGCAGCCGAGAATTCGGCGCTGGCCACCCTGCTGCTGGTCGACGACGAAGAGAACATCCTCAACAGCCTGCGCCGGGTGCTGCGCAACGAACCCTACAAGCTGCTGACCTGCAACAGCGGCGAAGCAGCCCTGCAGCTGTTCGCCGAGCAGCCTATCGACCTGGTGATTTCCGATGCACGCATGCCCGGCATGGACGGTGCGGCGCTGCTGGCGCAGGTGCAGCAGCGCTGGCCGAACTGCCTGCGCATCCTGCTGACCGGTTATGCCGACCTGACCACCACGGTCAAGGCGATCAACGAAGGGCAGATCTACCGCTATATCAGCAAACCCTGGGACGATAACGAGCTGCGCCTGATCATCCGCCAGGCCCTGGCCTTTCAGCACTCCGAGCGCGAACGGCTGCGCCTGGAAGACCTGACCCGCGAGCAGAACCAGCGCCTGCAGGAACTCAACGCCAGCCTTGAGCAGCGCGTGCGCGACCGCACCGCCGAGCTGGAACAGACCGCCGATATGCTCGACCTGGCCTACGCCGAGCTGCGCAGGAGCTATGTCACCGCCACCGAAGTGTTCGCCAACCTGGTCGGCCAGCGTCTGGGCAAGGAGCAACAGACCAACACCCAGGTGATTGCCCTGGTCAAGGCCTTTGCCGACTTCCGCCAACTCGACGAGAGCAGCAGCAACGACCTGGCCATGGCCGCGGCCATGTACAACATCGGCAAACTGGCCTGGGACGACCAGCTGCTGCAGCGCCCCGCCGACCTGCTGTACAAGGAAGAGCGGGCGCGCTANCGGCAATACCCGGTGGTCGGCGAAAGCCTGCTGATGACCCTGGAGCCGGTNCAGGATGCCGGCCGCCTGATCCGCCATCACCAGGAACGCTGGGATGGCCAGGGCTACCCGGACCGTCTGGCCGGCACGGCGATCCCTCTCGGCTCGCGCATTCTCAAGCTGGCGGTGGACTTTATCGAACTGCAGCGCGGTCTGGTTCTGGAGCGCCGGCTGAACCGCGATGAAGCCCTGCTGCTGATGCAGAAATACGCCGGGCGACTCTACGACCCGCAGCTGTGCGAACACTTCGTGGCCCTGTGCACCACCCTGGCACCCGACCTGGCCCTGGCCGACGCCAGCATTCTCGCCCTGGATAGCCGCCGCCTGGAGCCGGGCATGATCCTGGCGCGCAACCTCCACGCGGAGAACGGCATGCTTCTGCTCAACCAGGGCAAGCCCCTGACCCGCGCCCTGATCGACAAGCTGATCGCCTTCGAAGCCTCCGAGGGCGGGCATTACACCCTGTTCGTGCGCAAGCCCGAAGACACAGCGGCGACACCCGACGGAGAGCCCTGATGATCAAGATCCAACTGCTCGATGACGACCCGCATATCCTCAGCGCCCTGCAGCGGGTGCTGCGCCCGCATCGCTGGGAAGTGCACAGTTTCAGCGATGGCCAGGCGGCACTGGAGGCGCTCTGCGAACACGAATTCGCGGTGATCATTTCCGACTACCAGATGCCCAATCTGGACGGCATCACCTACCTGCAGTTCGCCAAGCAGCGCCAGCCCCATGCCATCCGCATGATGCTCAGCGCCCACGGCGATCGCCAGTCGATGATGCAGGCGATCAACCGGGCGGAGATCTACCGCTTCCTCTCCAAGCCCTGGGACGACTACGAACTCGAAGCCGCGATCAAGTCGGCCATCGACCTCTACCTGCTGCGCTTCGAAAACCAGCGCCTGCTGGCCCAGGTACGCAGCCAGCAATCGGCCATCGAGCGCCAGGAACAGGAACTGCAGCGTCTGGAGCACGAACACCCGGGCATCACCCGAGTCAGGCGCGACGCCCAGGGCGTGGTCCTGCTCGACCTCGACGAGCCGGACGAAAGCGAACACAACAACTAGCGGACGCCGCGCATAGCACCTGCAGAAACAGGTAAGCGCACGGGCCCAAGCGGGTTTGCCCGGAGTTGAAGGAGTAACAATGCACACCCGCCACCTGATCGTCGCCGCCTACCTGCACATACTGGCATTTGCCATGCTCGGCATGGGCGCGATCAGCCTGATCGGTTACCTGCTACTCGAACAACCGACTCGCCATAACGTGGTGCTGTTGCCCGACAGCGCCCTGATGTCGGTGCTGATGGGCGGCCTGATTCTTGCCGCGACCCGACAGACCACGCAGGCACGCAACCTGCTGGCCGCACTGCTGATCGTGCTGACCCTCTACAGCCTGCTGCACAATCTGCTGGCAGGCGGTGCGGATATCGGCCAGTCCTGGCTCAGCGGCTTTCTGCGCATGCGCAGCGGCCTGGCCCTGAGCATGCTGCTGGCCACCCTGGCGCTGTACCTGAGTGGCGGCGCAAGGCTGGCCAGGCGTGCGGCCTGTCTGGTCGGCGGCGCACTGATGATCCTGGCCATACTCTCGCAGCTGGCCGACAGCTGGCCGACGCTCGGCATTGTCCGCCTGGGCTTCAAACATGGTTCGACCCATGTGGCCAACCTTTTTGCTCTGTGCCTGGGCCTGAGCATCATTGCCCTGAGCCTGCGCCCGCGCGCAGAACATGGCCTGCTCGACCCACGCACCCTGACCGCCGGCGTCATCGGTACCCTGCTCGCCTGCAGCAGCTGGTATCTGCTGAGCATGCAGGCGATTCAAAACATCAATCGCGAAGGCGATCTGCTGCTCGCGAAGATAGAAAACGCCACCACGCAGGAACTGCACAACCACCTGGCGCTGATACAGCGCATGGCCGATCGCTGGCTGATCGTCGAGCGCATGCCCAGCCCCCGTCTCTGGCAGCAGGAAGCGCACAGCTACCTGCGTGATTTCCCCAACCTGGAGCTGCTGGCGCTGCTCGATCAAGACCTCGCCCCGAGCCTGCTCGAAGCCCGCCAACCGGCCCATGCTGCCTGGCTGCAGCAATTTGTCGCCGATGCCCAACAGCGCAGCTGGCTGCAGCAGGTAGGCGCTGGCAGCCGTGCGCAAATCAGCTCGACCCGCGACTACGGGGCTGCCCGCGCACGCAATGCGCTGCTCGCCAGCCCCCTGCAGTTGCCCGGTCAGCCGCCGCTGTTGCTGGTTGCCAGCCTCAACGTCAGCGCCGTGCTGGACAGCCTGCTGGGTAGCGACCTGAATGGCTTTGTCGTGCACGCCCACGAAGGCGATCGGCTGCTGTACGACTCGACCGACGGGCCCACGCACTATGCCACCCCGGTCAGCCAGCGCAGCCTGCTGCTGCCCCAAGGGCAGACCTGGCAGCTGAGCGCCTACCTGCACAATCCCCTGGCGCTGAACGCCGCCACCCACCTGGCCACCCTGACCCTGCTGTTCGGCCTGGCCCTGAGTTTCTTCCTGCTGCTCAGCCAGCGTCTGGCCTGGCTGGCCACCGAGCGCTCACAGCAGCTGCAAAGCACCAACCAGGACCTGCAGCAGAGCCTGACCCTGCAGCTGCGCACGCAGAACCTCAACCAGCGGATCATGCAGTTCACCCACGACGTGTTCTGCTCAATCGACCGCCAGGGACGCTTCCACGAACTCAGCCCATCCTGCGAGAAACTCTTCGGCTACTCGGCCCAGAGCCTGATCGGCCAGGCCTTTATCGACCTGGTACTGGCCGAAGACCGCCAGCAGACCCAGGAGGAGATAGTGGCCGGCATGCAGGCACTCGCCAGCCACACCCTGCGCAACCGCTGCCGGCACCAGGATGGACGCGTCCTGCATATCCTCTGGACGGTCGACTGGTCCGAGCAGGAGCAGACCCTGTTTGCCGTCGCCCATGACATCACCCCCCTGGTCGTGAACGAGGCCTACGCCGAAAGCCAGCGGGAGATCCTCAGCATGATTTCCAACGACCGGCCCCTGGGCGAAACCCTCGAAGCCCTCTGCCTGATGATCGAGGCCCAGCAACCCGGGGCCCTGTGCTCGGTGCTGCTGCTCGACGCCAGTGGCCGGCACCTGCACACCGGGGCGGCCCCCAACCTGCCGCCGGCCTATAACCAGGCCATCGACGGTCTGGCTATCGGCCCCAGCGTCGGCAGCTGCGGCACGGCGGCTTTCCTGCTGAAACTGGTGATCAGCGAGGACATCCGCAGCGATCCGCTCTGGCAGGACTACCGCGAACTGGCCCTGACCCATGGCCTCAAGGCCTGCTGGTCGTTTCCGCTGATTTCCCACGACGGCAAGGGCCTGGGGACCTTCGGCGTCTATTACCGCCATCCCCAGGCACCGGACGACGAACAGATCCAGCTTCTGGCCACCGCCGCGCAACTGGCGGCCATCGGCATCGTCCGGGCGGCCGACCGTCGCCATCTGCAGGAGAGCCAGCAGCGCTTTCGCTCGTTGTTCGCGTTCAACCCGGACCCGGTATTCTCCTTCGACCTGCACGGCCACTTTCTCAGCATCAATGATGCCGGCCAGCAGTTACTGGGACTCAGCGAAGCCGAGATCATCGACAAGCACTTCACCGAGCTGATCACCAGCGACCAGCAGGTGCAGATCCGCGAGCACCTCAGGGCGGCCAGCGCCGGCACCCCGCAGCACTANGAGACGCGCCTGCAGGACCGCCAACACAGGCCCCTGACCCTGGACGTGACCAACCTGCCGATCATGGTCGATGGNCAGATAGTTGGGGTATTCGGCATCGCCAAGAACGTCAGCNGCTACAAACAGGCACTGGCCGAGGCCCAGGCCCTGGCCGAGCGCCTGCGCAACACCCTGGAAAGCATCAGCGATGCCTTCTACACCCTCGACAGCGACTGGCACTTTACCTACGTCAACCCCGAAGCCGAACGGCTGTTGCAGGCCAGCGCCCCCGACCTGCTCGGCCAGCAGCTGTGGCTGGCCCTCCCCGGCTCCTACGACAGCGAGATCGGCGAGCATTACCGCCAGGCCGTGAGCAGCGGCCAGACCTGCCACTTCGAGAGCTTCTACGCGCCCCTGGGCAGTTGGTTCGAGCTGCATGTCTACCCCTCCGAGGAGGGCCTGGCGGTGTACTTCCAGAACATCAGCGAACGCCGCCAGACCCAGCAGGAGCTGCAGGCGACCCTGCTCGAACTGGAACGCAGCAACAAGGAGCTGCAGGAGTTCGCCTTCGTCGCCTCCCACGACCTGCAAGAGCCCTTGCGCAAGATCCAGGCCTTCTCCGAGCGCCTGGTCAGCCGTAGCGCGGCGCTGGATGAGGAAAGCCGCGACTACCTGCAGCGCATGACCTCGGCCGCGGCGCGCATGCAGGCACTGATAATCGACCTGCTCAACTATTCGCGGGTCAATACCCGCGGCCAGCCGCTGCAGCCCCTGGACCTCAACCAGGTGCTCGTCGAGGTACTCGGGGACATGGAAACCGCCATCGAACAGAGCCAGGCGCGCATCGAATACCCGCCACTGCCCAGGGTGCTGGGCGACCCCAGCCAGCTGCGCCAGCTGCTGCAGAACCTGCTGAGCAATGCCCTGAAATTCCAGGTCCCCGGCAACCGCCCGCTGCTCCGCCTGTATGTGGAGGCTGAAGACGCCGCGCACTGGACCCTGTGCATCGCCGACAACGGCATCGGCTTCGACGAGAAGTACCTCGACCGCATCTTCAATCCCTTCCAGCGCCTGCATGGCCGCGAGGCCTATGCCGGCACCGGGATCGGTCTGGCCATCGTCAAGAAGATCGCCGAACGCCACGGTGCACGTATTACCGCCAGTAGCGTCCCCGGCCAGGGCAGCNTATTCCGGATCACCTTTCCCACTCTAGACAGGGCCAGCCAATGACCACCNCCCCACTGGTGCAGATCCTGATCGCCGACGATGATCAGGACGACTGCATGATGACCCGCGAGGCCTTCAGGGAGTGCTGCATCGCAAACCCCCTGCATTTCGTCCATGACGGCGAAGAGCTGATGAACTACCTCAAGCGCCGCCCGCCCTACGTGGATGAAGTGCGCTACCCGCTGCCGGGGCTGATCCTGCTCGACCTGAATATGCCGCGCATGGACGGCCGCGAAGCGCTGCTGGCGATCAAGGGCGACAGCCTGCTACGCAGCATCCCCGTGGTGATCCTCAGCACCTCCTCGGCCGACGAAGATATCCTGCGCAGCTACGCTATAGGCGTGAACTCCTTTATCACCAAGCCAGCCAGCTTCAGCGGCCTGCTTGAGGTGGTGAGAAATCTTGCTCGCTACTGGCTGGAGATCGTCGAGCTGCCCATGGATGGNCCCCGCAATGATTAGAACCGNTCCAGGCTGGAAACTGCTGCTGATCGACGACGATGAGGACGACTTCATCATCACCCGCGACATCCTGCGGCAGAACCCCGACATCCCGATCGAGCTGGAGTGGTGCAACACCTTCGAGCAGGGCCTGGAGCTGGTGCTGCGCGAGGAACATGACCTCTACCTGGTGGATTACCGCCTGGGCGCGGACTCCGGCCTGGAGCTGATCGACAACGCCCTGCAGCAGGGCGTGGTCAAGCCCATCATCCTGCTCACCGGCCAGGGCNATTCGCACCTGGATGCCAGCGCCATCGANCTGGGCGCAGCCGATTACCTGGTCAAGGGCCAGTTCGACAACCGGCAACTGCTGCGCAGCATTCGCTACGCCATCGACCGCAGCCTGGCCAGTGCCGAACTGGCCGATAGCGAACACCGCTATCGCCTGCTATTCGAAGCCAACCCCGAAGCCATGTGGGTGTTCGACAAGAAAACCCTGTGCTTCCAGGCCACCAACCTCGCCGCCAGCCGCCTGCTCGGCTACTCCCAGGCCGAGTTCAAGAATATGAGCGTGCTGGATATCCGCAACCAGGACGAGCAGCAGCGCTTTCTCGACTACTACAACGCCAGATTGCGCGACGCCCCAAGTGCCGATCCCCAGGCCGGGGTCTGGACCTACCTGCACAAGTCCGGCCGTGAGCTGTATGCCGAAGTGCTGGTGCATGATTTCGAGTTCGACAAGCAGCCCTGTTACCTGGTGCTGGCCATCGACGTCACGGAAAAGCACAAGGCTCATCAGCAGGCCGCACGCCGCGAGCAGTCCTTCCGCAAGCTGCTCAACGACACCCGCGACGCCCTGCTGGTGGTCGATGAACAGGGCCAGCTGTGTTACGCCAATCCGGCGGCCGAGCGGCTGTTCAGGGCCGACCAGGCGCAGTTGCAAGCCCAGGTCTTCGACCTGCCCCTGAGCGCCGGTGAGCTCTTCGAATGGCACCTGCCAACCCCGGCCGGCGAGACCCTGGAAGTGGAAGTCCACCTCTCGGAAACCGACTGGGAAGGTCGCCAGGTGCGCCTGCTGTCGCTGCGCGATATCAGCGAACGCAAGGAGGCGGAAAAACAGCTGCGCCTGCTCAAGCGCGGCCTGGAGTCGAGCTTCAACGGCGTAATCATCACCGACGCCCGGGCTCCCGATCACCCGATCATCTACGTCAACCCGGCCTTCGAGCGCATCACCGGCTACAGCGAGGCCGAAGTGCTGGGGCGCAACTGCCGCTTCCTGCAGGCGGACGAGCGTGACCAGCCGGCGCTCGCCCTGATCCGCCACCACCTGCAGCAGTTGCTGGAAGTGCATGTGGTGCTGCGCAACTACCGCAAGGACGGCAACCCGTTCTGGAACGATCTGTATATTTCCCCGGTACTCGACGAGCACGGCCAGGTCAGCCACTTTATCGGTGTGCAGAACGACATCAGCGAAGAGCGCCGCTACCAGGCCGAGCTGAGCTTCAACGCCAGCCATGACGTGCTCACCGGGCTGCCCAACCGCGCCCTGCTGGAAGACCGCCTGCGCCAGGGCTGCCAGATCTCCCAGCGCTACCAGCGCAGTCTGGCGGTGATGTTTATCGACCTGGACGGTTTCAAGCCGATCAACGACTCGATCGGCCACCATTCCGGCGACCAGATCCTCATCGAAGTGGCCCGGCGCATGTGCGCCCAGGTGCGCCCCGGCGATACCGTGGCACGCATGGGCGGCGACGAATTTCTGGTGCTGCTGCCGGACCTGGCCCGCGAGGAGGATGTACTGCTGGTGGCCGAGCGCCTGCTCAGCGACATCGCCCGCCCCTATCCGGTGGGCGGTATCGAACTGCATATCACCGCCAGTATCGGCATCACCCTCAGCGACGGCCTGCTGGCGCAGCCCGCGCACCTGATCCAGCAGGCCGACCTGGCCATGTACAAGGCCAAGCAGGAGGGCCGCAACAATTACCAGTGGTACACCAACGACCTCAATCAGCGGGTCGGCGAACGCGTAACCCTGCGCAACGAACTGCAGAAGGCCCTGGACAGCCAGGCCTTCGACCTCTACTACCAACCGCAGATCGATGGCCGCACCGGCCGCGTGGTCGGGGTTGAGGCCCTGCTGCGCTGGAATCACCCCGAGAAAGGCTTTATTCCACCGACCCTGTTTATCCCCGTGGCTGAAGACACCGGGCAGATCATCCCCCTCAGCGTCTGGGTGCTGGACACCGCCTGCCGGCAGATGCGCCAGCTCTGCGACCAAGGCATGAGCGGGCCGACGGTGGCGGTGAATATCTCCTCGGTCCACTTCCAGCGCAGCAACTTCGTCGAAGCCATCCAGGCGGTGCTGCACAAGCACCAGCTCAATGCCGAACGGCTGGAGCTGGAGATCACCGAAGGGGTGCTGCTCAACCATGCCGAGCAGGCGATCAGCACCCTGCACCAACTGAAAAAGCTCGGGGTGAAGATCGCCATCGACGACTTCGGCACCGGCTTCTCCAGCCTCAACTACCTCAAGCGTCTACCCATCGACAAGGTCAAGATCGACCGCTCCTTCGTCGAGGAAATCATCAGCGACCAGCACGACGCGGCTATCACCCAGGGCATCATTTCCATGGCCCACCACCTGCGCCTCAAGGTGATCGCCGAAGGCGTGGAAACCGAGCCGCAGTTCGCCTTTCTGAAGAAGAGCCACTGCGACCTGTTTCAGGGCTACTACTTCGCCAAACCCATGCCCTTCGCCGAGCTTGAGGTGTTTCTCCGCGAACGCATACTGACCCAGACCCCGAGCATGCAGCAGCTCAGCGGCAGTGAGCCGGCACAGACCCTGCTGCTGCTCGATGACGAGGAAAATATCCTGCGCGCCCTGGCCCGCCTGCTGCGCCGCGACGGCTACAAGATCCTGATGACAACCCGCGCCCAGGACGCCTTCGAGCTGCTGGCCAAGCACGACGTGCAGGTGATCCTCTCCGACCAGCGCATGCCGGAGATGAGCGGCACCGAGTTCTTCAGCCGGGTCAAGGACCTGCACCCGGACACCATACGCATCGTGCTCTCGGGTTATACCGACCTGAAATCGGTCACCGACGCGATCAACCAGGGGGCCATCTACCGCTTCCTGACCAAACCCTGGGACGACGAACAGCTGCGCCAGATCATTGCCGAGGCCTTTCGCGAGTACCGTCAGAGCAAGGACAAGACCCACGGCAGCCGGGCCCCCAGGCTGCCCTCACTCTGAGGTTTTCCAGCGCTCGGCCGCCGCCTGATCGCTGCAGCGCCCCTCGACCCAGCGCGGGCCTTCGGCGGTGTCTTCCTTCTTCCAGAACGGCGCGCGGGTCTTGAGGTAGTCCATAACGAAGTTGCAGGCGTCGAATGCCGCCTGCCGGTGGGCGCTGGTGGTGCCGACGAAGACGATTGGCTCACCCGGTTCCAGGCGGCCGATGCGGTGAATGACCTCGATACCCAGCAGCGGCCAGCGCTGTGCGGCCTCCTCGGCGATCTTGCCCAGGGCCTTCTCGGTCATGCCGGGAAAGTGCTCGAGAAACATGCCGCCCACTTCGCGGCCCTCGTTGAAATCGCGCACATAGCCGACAAAGCTGACCACCGCACCGATGCCCAGGTTGGCGGCGTGCAGGGCATTGAGTTCAGTGCCCGGATCGAAGGGTTGTGACTGGACGCGAATGCTCATGCAGATGCTCTCTGTGGGAGGGGCGTAGGGTGGGTTTAACTGGCGGCAGGGGTATCGCCTCCTACCCACTGTGGAATGGGCTTTAGCCGCGACAAGAACAGACGCTCAACCGCCGGTCACAGTGGGGAAGAACGCCACTTCATCGCCTGCCGCCAAGGGCTCATCCAGGCTGCAGAGTTCCTGATTGCGCGCACACATCAGGTTCTGCTCGGCCAGCACATCCCACACCCCGCCGCGGGCCAGCAGGTGCTGGCGCAGCTGATCAAGGCTGGTGAACTCGCCACTGAGCTGCTCGCCATCCAGGCCCAGGGCCTCGCGGTAACGGGCGAAATACTGCACGCGAATCATGCCTGCTCCTCCAGCTTGTAGTGGCCGCTCTTGCCGCCGAGTTTCTCCAGCAGGCGCACCTGCTCGATCACCATGCCGCGGTCCACCGCCTTGCACATATCGTAGATGGTCAGGGCGGCGACGCTGGCGGCGGTCAGGGCTTCCATTTCCACCCCGGTCTGGCCGGCCAGTTTGCAGGTGGCGCGGATATGCACGGCATCCTCGCCTTCGGCCGTCAACTCGACCTTGACCCCGGTCAACATCAGCGGATGGCAGAGGGGAATCAGATCGCTGGTCTTCTTCGCCGCCTGGATACCGGCGATCCGCGCCACGGCAAATACATCACCCTTGGGGTGTTCGCCCTGGACGATCATCTGCAGGGTCTGCGGGCGCATGCGCACCCGGGCTTCGGCACTGGCTTCGCGGAAGGTATTGGCCTTGTCGGTGACATCGACCATATGGGCATGGCCCTGGGCATCGAGATGGGTAAGCACGGGCGAACTCCAGAAAGGGATGGCCCGATTGTAAACCCGCCGGTCAACTTCTAGCACCTGGCAATGACCACCGGCCACGCTAAAAACGACTACGCCGCCCGATAAGGGCGGCGTAGTCAGGACGCTGGCGGGGATTGCTACATATGGGTTTCCGCGTATTCGGCGAGGATCGAGCGTGGCACACCCTGCAGGGTGATATGCACGCCATGTTCGAAGTCCTTGAAGCGCTCCGTCAGGTAGGTCAGGCCCGAGCTGGGGGCCGACAGGTAGGGGGTNTCGATCTGCGCCAGGTTACCCAGGCAGACCACCTTNGAGCCGTTGCCGGCACGGGTGATGATGGTTTTCATCTGGTGCGGGGTAAGGTTCTGGCATTCGTCGATCAGGATCAGGCTCTGCTGGAAGCTACGGCCACGGATGTAGTTGAGGGATTTGAACTGCAGCGGCACCTTTTGCAGGATGTAGTCGACGCTGCCGTGGGTGTTCTCGTCGTCCATATGCAGGGCTTCGAGGTTGTCGGTGATCGCGCCGAGCCAGGGCTCCATCTTCTCGGCCTCGGTGCCGGGCAGAAAGCCGATCTCCTGATCCAGCCCCTGCACGCTGCGGGTGGCAATGATTCTGCGATAACGCTTGCTGACCATGGTCTGTTCGATGGCCGCCGCCAGGGCCAGGATGGTTTTACCGGAGCCGGCCGCGCCGGACAGGTTGACCAGGTGGATGTCCGGGTCGAGCAGGGCAAACAGCGCCAGTGACTGGTAGACATCCCTGGGGCGCAGGCCCCAGGCCTCCTGGTGCATCAAGGGTTCCTGATGCATGTCGAGAATCAGCAGTTCGCCGTGTTTGATGCCCTTGATCCANCCGACAAAGCCCTGCTCGTCGAGGATAAACTCGTTGACGTGCACCGCCGGCAGGTTGTCGGTGAGCTGCACGCGGTGCCAGGTACGGCCGTGGTCCTGGCGGGTTTCCACCTTGTTCACGCGGTCCCAGAAGGAGCCGTCCATGTTGTGGTAACCCTGCGACAGCAAGGACACGTCGTCGACCAGCTGGTCGGTGTGGTAGTCCTCCGAGTCGATGCCGCAGGCCCGCGCCTTCAGGCGCATGTTGATGTCCTTGGTCACCAGCACCACGTTGAGCCCCGGACGGCGCGCCTTCAGCTCCACCAGCTGATTGATGATCTTGTTGTCGTTGAGGTCTTCCGGTAGCCAGGTGATGGGCGAGGCACTCTTGCTCATCAGGATCGACAGGTAACCGCAGGGCCCGCTCTTTTCGCGCTGGATCGGCACGCCCAGCTCCACTTCTTCCGGGGTCGCCACACCGAGGATCTTGTCGATCAGGCGAATGGCCTGGCGACATTCGGCGGCTACGCCCTGCTTGCCGGTCTTCAGCTTGTCCAGCTCCTCCAGTACGGTCATCGGAATAGCGACATGGTGCTCCTGAAAATTCAGCAGCGCGTTGGGGTCGTGGATCAGCACATTGGTGTCGAGGGCGTACAGGGTTGGGGCGGTGGGTTCGGAGCGTCCGTGGTCATCCATACTCGGTCACCTTCTTGTAGTAGCCAAGCAACGCAGGGGCGAGGCTGCGCCGCGGAGGGGCCGTCGACTCCTCAGTGCCGGGGCTGAGAAGGCTGCAAGTAAGGTGAGGGCCAATGGCCGCCACCTGTCTGCAGGGTTCGGCGGTCTTGCCTTTTAATTACTCCAATTCAGATGACAGAAAAACGTATTTTTGAGCATTTACAGGTTTATTTGTCGGCGCGACAAATAGCGCTTGGCGCACTGCCCGGCCGCCGTTAAAGTCAGAAGTCCGACCGCCGCCAGCACCGTCGGAAATTTTGCTTCACTCCTCCCCGGCAGCCGCCCCAGTGCTGCAGCAATTGACCTCCACGGTCACATGCACCAGCTCGCTGATTCCCGCCAGCCGCACCTTGTAGCGATCCGCCGTGGCCGCGCCATGGGTCACCACGCTGACGATGCAGGCGAATTGACTCCGGCCGACGCGCCACAGATGCAGATCCGCCAGTTCGGTGTCCGCCTCCTGGGCCAAGGCCCTGCGTACCCGTTCGACAACAGGGCTGTCCATCTCGCGGTCGAGCAGCACCTTGGCGGTTTCCAGCAGCAGGCCCTTGGCCCACACCGCGATGATCACGGCACCGATCACCCCCATCAGCGGATCGAGCCAGCTCCAGCCGAACAACAGCCCACCCAGCAGCGCGACGATGGCGGCCACCGAGGTCAGGGCATCGGCCAGCACATGGACAAAGGCGGCGTGGCGATTGAGGTCCTTGCCGGCCGCGCCATGCTTGTGCGTATGGTCATGATCGGCATGACTGTGTTCGTGTGTATGTTCATGCTGATCGCGCAGCAGCCAGGCCGACGCCAGGTTGACCAGCAGGCCGACCACCGCCACCCACAGGGCCATGTCGAAGGCGATCGTCTGAGGCTGCCACAAGCGCCACAGCGACTCGAAGGCCAGCATGACCACCACAGCCAGGAGCATCAGCGAACTGGCAAAGCCGGCCAGCACCTCGACCTTCCAGGTACCGAAGGCGAAACGCGGGTCATCGGCATAACGCCGCGCCAGCAGGTAGGCCAAGGCGGTCAGGCCGATGGCGAGCATATGCGAGGCCATATGCCAGCCATCGGCGAGCAGGGCCATGGAGTTGAAGGCGTAGCCGGCGACAATCTCCACCAGCATGGTCGCCCCGGTCAGCGCCGCCACCCGCCAGGCCTGGCGCTCGGCCGTGGTTTCCAGGGGGCGGTAGTCGTGGGAAGGCTCCCAGCGCGAATGGTTACAGGCGGTCATGGCAGCTCCTTGAGAGGGTTGACCCGGGCAAACTACAACCCCGGGGCCGCCCCTGGGTCAAGCGAGTCAGTGTGTAGGGCGTAAATGGCGAAGCCTTGTACGCCGCGCCGGCTCCATGGTGGACAAGGCTTCGCCATCTCCACCCTACCCCGAGGAACGATCAACTGACTCTATCTGTTCAATAAAAGGGCCAGCGCAAGTAGTTTTTCAACGGCCTGTTAGAATCGCCGCAGACTTTCAGGAGCAGACCCTATGTTGATGGTGATTTCGCCGGCCAAGACCCTCGATTACGACACGCCGCCGGCGACCCCGCGTTTTACCCAGCCCGAACACCTCGACCACGCCCAGGACCTGATCAACCAGTTGCGCGACTTCAGCCCGGCGCAGATCGCCGAGCTGATGCACCTGTCGGACAAGCTCGCCGGTCTTAATGCCGCGCGCTTCGGCAGCTGGGAGCAGCCGTTCAATCCGTCCAACGCCAAGCAGGCGCTGCTGGCGTTCAAGGGCGATGTCTACACCGGGCTCAACGCCGAAGATTTCAGCGAAACCGATTTCGACTTTGCCCAAGACCATCTGCGTATGCTCTCCGGTCTTTATGGCGTGCTGCGCCCCCTCGACCTGATGCAGCCCTATCGCCTGGAGATGGGCACCAAGTTGGCCAACCCGCGCGGCAACAACCTCTACGATTTCTGGGGTGAGCGCATCAGCGGCTGGCTCAATGAGGCCCTGGCCGCCCAGGGCGATCAGCTGCTGCTCAACCTGGCCTCCACCGAGTACTTCGGCGCGGTGAAACGCAAGGCGCTGAATGCGCGGATTATCGACACCGAGTTCAAGGACCTGAAGAACGGTCAGTACAAGATCATCAGTTTCTACGCCAAGAAGGCCCGTGGCCTGATGGCACGCTATGTGATCAAGGAGCGCCTGCGCACAGCCGAAGGCCTCAAGGACTTCGCCTATGAGGGTTACCGCTTCTCGGCCGAACACTCGCAAGCCGACAAGCTGGTGTTCCTGCGCGATCACCCGCAAGACTGATTCCGCCCCCCTTTTCTTCCCTCCAGCGGGCCGTCCCCCGGTCCGCCAACCCCCGCACTGCGCACATCTGCCCTGCTCTCGCCGGCGAAACAACTATCGCGCGTTAATAAAACTGAACTTTCTGCCCGCCTTATACACCGCGCAAGGCGCTTAATAGCCTGACTATAAATTGCTTATAAATGGCCATCAGCGTGCAATCAGTGGCCATCACTTCAACAGTGCACACAATTAACAAAAGTGGACGAACGGTAGGAACTATAGGAAAAATCCCGCACTCTTAACCACGCAACATATTTCTTCATGTAACTTTCTACATGAACCAAAACTGCCCTTAATAGCCGGACGCATGTCCGCTGGATAGTTATACCCAAAGAAAAGTTGCTGAGCGACGACAGGAGAACTTGCGCCGACCAAAAGAATCACTAGAAGCCTTGAGCCAGAGCCTAGCAGACCAGCAGCTCAAAAGTTAAANGGGGCATGTTTTATTTTATAAGCCCTTCTCCGGCAGCCATTTTCGACTGTCGCAAACTCCTAATGCCTAAATTAATTCAGTCTGCTTATCGCACTGAGTTAAACGAACAGTGTTGGCCAAAAGCCACTCATTAATTACGTACTAAATGGACGAGGTTATACGATGCGAATCAGTATCTTTGGTTTGGGTTATGTCGGTGCCGTATGTGCCGGTTGTTTATCGGCGCGCGGTCATGACGTGGTCGGCGTGGATATCTCCGCGCATAAAATCGACCTGATCAACAGTGGCAAATCGCCCATAGTCGAACCCGGTCTGGAAGTATTACTGCAGCAGGGTCTGAACTCCGGCCACCTGCGCGGCACCACCGATGTGGCCGACGCGATCCGCGACACCGAGGTGTCGTTTATCTGCGTCGGTACGCCGAGCAAGAAGAACGGCGACCTGGAGCTCGATTACATCGAAGGCGTGTGCCGCGAAATCGGCTTTGCCATGCGCAACAAGCCCGAGCGCCACACCGTAGTGGTACGCAGCACCGTGCTGCCGGGCACCGTGAAAAACGTGGTGATTCCGATCCTCGAAGACTGCTCGGGCAAGAAAGCCGGCGTCGACTTCGGCGTGGCGGTAAACCCCGAGTTCCTGCGCGAAAGCACCGCGATCAAGGACTACGATTTCCCGCCCATGACCGTGATCGGCGAACTGGACACCGCCTCCGGTGACCTGCTGGAAAGCATCTACCGCGAGCTCGACGCGCCGATCATCCGCAAGGACATCGATGTCGCCGAGATGATCAAGTACACCTGCAACGTCTGGCATGCGGCCAAGGTCACCTTCGCCAACGAGATCGGCAACATCGCCAAGGCCGTCGGCGTCGATGGCCGCGAAGTGATGGACGTGATCTGCCAGGACCACAAGCTCAACCTGTCCAAGTACTACATGAAGCCGGGCTTCGCCTTCGGCGGCTCCTGCCTGCCGAAAGACGTGCGCGCCCTGTCCTATCGCGCCAGCAGCCTGGATGTCGACGCGCCGATGATCGGCTCGCTGATGCGCAGCAACGGCGTCCAGGTGCAGAACGCCTACGACATCATCGCCAGCTACGACAAGCGCAAGGTCGCTCTGCTCGGTCTGAGCTTCAAGGCCGGCACCGACGACCTGCGCGAAAGCCCGCTGGTGGAACTGGCCGAGATGCTGATCGGCAAGGGCTTTGAGCTGAGCATCTACGACAGCAACGTCGAATATGCCCGCGTCTACGGGGCCAACAAGGACTACATCGAATCGAAGATTCCCCACGTGTCCTCGCTGCTCAACAGCGACTTCGATGCTGTGGTCGAGAACGCCGAGATCATCGTCCTGGGCAATGCCGACGAGCGCTTCGCGCCCCTCGCCCAGCAGGCCCTCGCCGGCAAGCATGTGGTCGACCTGATCGGCTTTATGCCGACGGCGTCGCGTGCTGGCTCCGAAGGTATCTGCTGGTAAATCCCGCAGGCGATCGGTGGGTGCGTTCACCCGCCGTTCAGCCCGCGAGGCCGAACCCTGGGCGCGCGAGCAGCCCGGCCCAGGATTCTTCCGGCGCACATGATGGATACGCATATGCAACAGACAAACACGCTAAAGACCGTCCTCCTCGAGGCGGCGGGTTGGCTGTTCTACCTATCCCTGCTGATGCTGCTCGCGCTGGCCCTGCCCAGGAGCGTGTTCGACCCCGAGTCGCGCGACTACCTCCTGCTGATCGGCGCTGTCGGCATCTGGCGTTACTCCATGGGCGCGGTGCACTTCGTGCGCGGCACCCTGTTTCTCTATGTGGTGTACCCCTACTACCGGCGCAAGGTGAAAAAACTCGGCAAGGACGCCGACCCGTCCCACGTGTTTCTGCTGGTCACCAGTTTCCGCATCGACGCGTTGACCACCGCCCAGGTGTACCGCTCGGTGATTCGCGAGGCGATCGACTGCGGTTTCCCGACTACGGTGGTGTGCTCCATCGTCGAGCTGTCCGATGAACTGCTGGTGAAAAACCTCTGGGCGCGGATGAACCCGCCTGCGCAGGTCACTCTGGACTTCGTGCGCATTCCCGGCACCGGCAAGCGGGATGGCCTGGCCTACGGTTTTCGTGCCATCTCCCGGCAGATGCCGGACAAGAATGCTGTGGTCGCGGTGGTTGATGGCGATACCGTGCTCGACGAGGGCGTGGTACGCAAGACGGTGCCCTGGTTCAAGCTGTTCCCCAATGTCGGCGGCCTGACCACCAACGAGCTGTGCGAAGTGCGCGGCGGCTACATCATGAGCGAGTGGCACAAGCTGCGCTTCGCCCAGCGCCATCTCAATATGTGCTCGATGGCGCTGAACAAGCGCGTACTGACCATGACCGGTCGCATGTCGGTATTTCGCGCCGAGGTGGTCACCAACCCGGCCTTTATCGCCGATGTGGAAAGCGATCACCTGGAGCACTGGCGCCTGGGACGTTTCCAGTTTCTCACTGGCGACGACAAGTCCAGCTGGTTCAGCCTGATGAGCCTGGGCTACGACACCTTCTACGTGCCGGATGCAGCGATCAATACGGTCGAGCACCCACCGGAGAAGAGTTTTCTCAAGGCCAGCCGCAAGCTGATGTTCCGCTGGTATGGCAACAACCTGCGGCAGAACGCCCGCGCCCTGGGTCTGGGTCGCAAGCGTCTCGGCTGGTTTACCAGCCTGGTGCTGTTCGACCAGCGGGTATCGATGTGGACCAGCCTGCTCGGCCTCAGCGTGGCGATCATCGCCAGCCTCAAGTACGGCCCCGGCATCTTTATCGCCTACCTGCTGTGGATTGGCCTGACCCGCCTGGCACTGACCCTGCTGCTCAGCGTCACCGGCCACCGTATCGGCCCGGCCTACCCGGTCATTCTCTATTACAACCAGATCGTCGGCGCGATGGTGAAGATCTACGTGTTCTTCCGTCTCGACCGGCAGTCCTGGACCCGTCAGCCGACCAAACTCGACCGCGGCCTGTTGAGCTTCCAGCGCTGGTTCAACACCTGGTCCTCGCGCTCCATGACTTTTGCTGCTGCCAGCCTCTTTATCGCCACGCTTCTGGCGTTGGTGTGAGCGGACCCCGGCCGGAACCCTTTTTGAACAGGAATTTGCAACCATGAATACAGCCGTCAACGTCAATGTGGTCCATGAATCAGAAGCCCAGCGCCAGCACGCCCGGGTCAAGATTCCAGCCTCGCTGCACTACCTGAACAAGAACCGCGAACGAATCGAGCAACCGATCAGCGATATTTCGGCTGGCGGCTTCAGCTTCGCCGACAGCAAGCAGCCGATTCAGGTCGGCGACTTCTACAAGGGTCGCCTGCAGTTCAAACTCGACAGCCTCAACCTGGGTATCGACATCGAGTTCCAGGTGCGCTCGGTGGATAGCGAAAGCGCCCGCATCGGCTGTCAGTTCCATAACCTCAAGCCACGCGAGCAGGCCACCCTGCGCTACCTGATCAGCGCCTACCTGGGCGGCGAACTGGTCAGCGCTGGCGACCTGCTGAGCACCCTGCAGCGGGAGAACTTCACCAAGGCGCGCAAGAACGGCGCGGGCGGCTCCGGCATGGGCGTATTCGGCCGGCTCAAGGCCGTGACCTTCAGCCTGGCGATCTTCCTCGTCGGCCTGGCCGCCTTCGGCTTTATCTTCAAGTCGGTCTACGGCATCTACTTCGTCACCCACGCCCAGTCGGCGCAGGTCAACATACCCAGCCTGCAGGTGACCATGCCGCGTGAGGGCATGGTGCAGAGCCTGCTCGGCCCGAACGCCATGGTCGAGAAAGGCGCGCCCATCGCCACCTTCTCCGCCAGCATGCTGGAGATGCTCAAGGGCCACCTGACCGACGAGCAGATGACCCCGGAGAATATCGAAACGCTGTTCGGCAANCAGATGAAAGGCACCCTGACCAGCCCCTGCGACTGCAAGGTGGCGCGTCAGCTGGTGGCCGACGGCCAGTTCGCCAACAAGGGTGACGTGATCTTCGAACTGGTACCGCAGAACACCAAGGCCACCGTGCTGGCCAGCTTCCCCTTCCGCAACTTCGCCCAGGCTCGCCCGGGTAGCCGCGCCAGCTTCTGGGTTGCCGGCGAAGACAGCCCGCGCTACGGCAAGATCGTCAGCAGCAGCCTGCATGACGGCGGCCTGTCGGCAGATATCCGCGTGCTTATCGAACCGGAGCAGCGCCTCGACAGCAGCCTCGCCGGCCAGCCGGTAGAGGTCATCCTCGACCGCGGTCCATCGTTCGACTGGGTGATCGACAAAGCCCTGGCGGCAGGTCTCTGAGGAGGACGCAGCAATGGCCACCATCACACATGCCACGCCCCTGCTGGCGCTCGCCCTGGCGGTGAGCCTGGCCGGTTGCGCCGGGCTGCCGGACGAGCGTCTGGCCGCCGAAGCGCTGAAGCGCGGCGACACCAGCACCGCCGAGCGCAACTACCGCCAGTTGGCTGAACTGGGCTACGTCAACGCCCAGATCGGCCTGGCCGACCTGCAGGTGGCCGGCGGCACCGCGCAAGACCTGGAAAAGGCCGAGCGCACCTACCGCCTGGCCCTGGACGAGTCGCCGCGAGCCAAGGCGCGTCTGGGCAAGTTGCTCGCTCGCAAGGCCAACACCAGCCAGGCCGAGCGCCAGGAAGCGGCCGAGCTGCTGAATGACGCCTTTACCGCAGGTGAGCCGGGCAGCCTGTTGCCGCTGGTCATGCTCTACCTGCAGTACCCACAGGACTTTCCCGCCATGAACGTACAGCAACGTATCTCCACCTGGCGTCAGCAAGGCCATACCCAGGCCGATCTGGCCCAGATTCTGGTCTATCGCAGCCAGGGCAACTACGACCAGCACCTCGATGAGATCGAGCAGATCTGCCAGGGCCTGATCGCCGAGACCGATGTCTGCTATGTCGAACTGGCCACCGTGTACCAGAAGCAGGGCAAGGCCGATAAACAGAAGGCCCTGCTGCAACGCCTGATGGCCGGCTACCGCAGCGCGGCCGTGGCCCCTCAGCGGGTGGATGCCGTCGCCCTGGTGCTGGCCGACGCCGAACTGGGTACCCCGGACGAAAGCAAGGCCCAGGAACTGCTCGAAGCCATCGCCCCGACCTACCCGGCCGCCTGGGTCAGCCTGGCTCGCCTGCTCTATGACTATCCGGGCCTGGGCGACATCGACACCCTGATGGGCTACATCGACAAAGGCCGCGCCGCGGCGCTGCCGCGGGCCGAACTGCTGCTCGGACGCCTGTACTACGAAGGCAAGCTGGTACCACAGGACCCACACAAGGCCGAAGAGCATCTGCGCAAGGCCGCGCCCAGCGAACCCAGCGCCAACTACTTCCTCGGCCAGCTCTACTTGCGCGGCTACCTCGGCGAGGTCTATCCGCAGCAGGCCCTGGATCATTTGCTCAGCGCCGCCCGTAACGGCCAGATCAACGCCGATTTCGCCCTGGCGAAGATGTATTCCCAGGGCAAGGGCGTGCGCCCCGACCTGGTCAACGCCTTCGTCTTCAGCCAGCTGGCACTGCCCAAGAACACCCCACAAGTCAGCGCACTGGCCCAGCAGATCGCCCAGCAGCTAGAGCCGGCCCAACGCAGCCAGGCCGAACAACTGCTGCGCGAGGAGCGCGAGGCCCGCGGCAACGCCTGGCAAGCGACAAGCGCACTGCAGGCGCACAACCAATGAACAAGGACTACGCGATGAAACTCAACAGGATCACCGCAGGCCTGGGCCTGAGCGCCTCATTACTCTCCGCCAGCTCGGTATGGGCGGTGCAGATGAGCGACGAAAACTTCGGGGTCGACGTCAAGATCACCGTGCAATCGGAAGATGACCGCGACCTCGGCACCCGCGACGGTGGCGACGTCAACGGTATCGGTGTCGACGTGCGCCCCTGGCTCTACGGCCAGCGCGGTGACTGGAGCGCCTACGCCATGGGCCAGGCTGTGGTCGCCAGCGACATCATCGAGACCGATACCCTGGAGTCGTCCGACCCCGAGCTGAGCAGCGACTCCCAGGACGACAGCCGCGAGCGGGACAAGAACTACCTGGCCATGCGCGAATTCTGGGTCGACTACGCCGGCCTCACCGACTACCCCGGCGAGCACCTGCGCCTGGGCCTGCAACGCCTGCACAACGATGACGGGCAATGGCGCGACACCAATATCGAAGCGCTCAACTGGACCTTCGACACCAGCCTGCTACGCGCCGGCCTCGGGGTGGCGCAACGCTTCAGCGAGTACCGCACCGACCTCGACGAACTGGCTCCGGAAGACGAGGACCGCCTGCACCTGTTCGGCGATGTCGCAGCCCAATGGCGGCCCGGCCACTGGCTCGGCCTCAGCGCCCATCACTCGCGTGATGACGGCAAGCTGGCCAGCCCAGGCCAAACCCTCGACACCCTGGACAAGCGCGCCACCGGCGAGCTGACCTGGCTCGGCGTGCAGGCCCACAGCGATGCCTACAACTTCCGCAACCAGAAGCCGGTCAATTACTGGGCCAGCCTCACCTCGCTGACCGGCGACCGCGAAGACCTCACCCGTGAACGGGTCAACGGCCAGGAAGTCGCCACCGGCAAGCACAGCGACAGCGTCAGCGCCTGGGGCACCGACCTGGGCCTGCGCTTTCGCCTGGACCCCAGCTGGCAAGTCGGCGCGGCCTACGCCCGCGGCAGTGGCAGCGGTGATGAAGACGGCAACGGCACGGGCAACTACCGCCAGACCGGCCTGCAAAGCAACCGTTCGTCCTTCACCGGCACGCGCTCTCGGGTTCACCGTTTCGGTGAAGTCTTCCGTGGCGAGCTGAGCAACCTGCAGTCGGCCAGCCTGTTCGGCAGCTGGCAGCTGGCCGATGACTATGACGCCAGCCTGGTCTACCACAAGTTCTGGCGGGTCGATGACCGCCAGCAGATCGGCCGCAGCGGGATCAATGCACGTTTCGACGACCCGCTCTCGGACAACGTCCCGGCCTCCCAGGTGGCCCTGGTGAATGGCGAGAAAGACCTCGGCCAGGAACTCGATCTGGTGGTCACCAAGTACTTCAAGCAGGGCCTGCTGCCCGCCGCAATGAGCGAGGCGATCGACGAGCCGTCGGCGCTGGTGCGTTTTCGCGGTGGCGTATTCAAGCCCGGCGATGCCTATGGCAACGATACCGATTCGCTGATGCATCGCGCTTTCGTCGACGTTATCTGGAAATTCTGAGGACAACGCCATGACGCAACGACCAGGCACACTCAAACAAAGCTGCGCAGCGGGCCTGCTGTGCAGCAGTATTCTGCTTGGCGCGCTGCAGCTGGCAGCCCCCTGGGTGCAAGCGGCAACGACCCCGGAAAGCGCCAAGGCGGCGACCCGGGCACTGAAGAAAACCAGCAACTACACGGTCACCAGCGCCCCCATCGAACAGCTGCACCTGGAAGAGCCCACCCTGCCCGACCTCAGCGGCTACACCGCGGCGGCCGTGGAGGCCAAGATCAAGCGCAGCCCAGGCGGCAAGGTGGTAGTGCGGCGCATGCTGCAGCAGGACGCGCTGAAGGACTTCGTCGGCGGCAACGAGCGCCTGCGCGAATGGGTCAAACGGCAGAACGGCATGCCCCACGCGATCTTTATCGAGGGTGGCTACGTCACCCCGCAGGACATCGCCAAGGCCCTGCCCGACAGCCAGTTCAGCGAGGTCAAGCCGGGCGTCTACCTGGCGCGCCTGCCGATCGTGGTGGCCCAGGGCGCGACCCTGCATGTGGGCAAGGACACCAAGGACCTGCGCCTGTCCCAGGAGCGCGGCAGCTTTATGGTCAACGACGGCCAGCTGTTCTTCACCGACACCAAGCTCACCGCCTGGCGCGAAGCGGACAACGGCCCGGCCAGCTTTCGCAGTGGCAGCGAGTTCCGTCCGTTTGTGGTGTCCTGGGGCGGCAGCGAGCTGTACGTCTCCGGCAGCGTGTTCACCAGCCTGGGCTACAGCAACAGCAAGTCCTACGGCGTCTCCATCACCCAGTACACCCCGGGCATGCAGGCCNGNCTCAAGCGNGCGGAACCCACCGGTTGGCTGATCGACTCGGAGTTNGTCGACCACTGGTACGGTTTCTACTGCTACGAAGCCGAGANCGTGGTGATCAAGGGCAACACCTACCGCGACAACATCGTCTACGGCATCGACCCCCACGACCGTTCCCACGGCCTGATCATCGCCGAGAACAGCGTGTTCGGGACCAAGAAAAAGCACGGCATCATCATCTCCCGCGAGGTCGACGACAGCTGGATCATCAACAACAAGAGCTACGACAACAAGCTCTCGGGCATCGTCCTCGACCGTAACAGCGTGCGCAACCTGGTGGCCTACAACGAGGTGTACCAGAACCAGTCCGACGGCATCACCATCTACGAAAGCTCGGACAATCTGCTGTGGGGCAACAAGGTGCTGAACAACGCCCGCCACGGCATTCGCCTGCGCAACAGCACCAATATCCGCCTGTACGAGAACATCTCGGCGGCCAACGGCCTGACCGGCGTATACGGCCATATCAAGGACCTCTCCGACACCGACCGCGACATCAAACTCGACCCCTTCGACGCCGCGGTCTCGTTGATCCTGGTCGGCGGCAAGCTCGCCGCCAACGGCTCCAGCCCTCTGTCCATCGACTCGCCGCTGTCGGTTGAGCTGTACCGCGTGGAGCTACTCGCGCCGAGCAAAAGCAGCGGCATCAGCTTCACCGGGATCCTCGGCGAAAAGCAGGAGGAAATCCTCGACCTGATGGTGCGACGCAAGCTGGCCGTGCTGATCGATCCGGTCGAAAAACAGGTCGACCTGCACAACTAATTCGAGGCTGTTTCTATGAAAGTGCGTGATAACAAATGGATTGGCCTCAGCCCTCTGGCGCTGGCCACCTGCCTGGCCGCCGCAGGGCTGCAGGCCGAAGAGCGGAGCAAGGCTCCGCAGTATCAGGTGGAGGACTGCTGCTCCCTGTGCCCGGCGGCCCATGACGCCAGCCGCTACACCACCAACTACATGAAGAATTTCACCACCCTGATTGATGCGCAGGACGCCTGGCTGTTCCGCACCGAGGAAGACCTGCGCACCGAGTTCGGCACCACCGCCGAGGGTTACCGCATGCTCAAGCAGCTGCGCGACGCCTTCAAGAGCCGCGGCGTGGAACTGGTAATGGTCTATCAACCGACCCGGGGCCTGGTCAACCGCAGCAAGCTCAAGCCCGAAGACCGCGGCCGCTTCAACTACGACCTGGCGCTACGCAACTACCGCCAGGCCCTGGCCCGCTTCGAGCAGGTCGGCCTCAGCGTACCCGACCTCTCGCCGCTGGCAGACGAGCAGCAAGAGCATCCCTTCTATTTCCGCCGCGACCAGCACTGGACGCCCTACGGAGCCGAGCGCACGGCGCGTCTGGTGGCCGAGACGGTCAAGCGCATCCCGGCGTTCGAGACCATCGAGAAGAAGGAATTCGTCAGCCAGCGCATCGGCCTGATGGGCAAGACCGGCACCATGCAGAAGGTCGCCAGCCAGCTCTGCGGCACCACCTATGCGCCGCAGTACATCGACCAGTTCGCCACCGAGCCCAAGGCCGAGAGCGGCAGCGATGAGCTGTTTGGCGACAGCACACCGCCGCAGATCACCCTGGTGGGTACCAGCCACAGCGGCCCCAACTACAACTTCGGTGGCTTCCTCGAAGAGCATATCGGTGCCGATGTGCTCAACGTTGCCTTTCCCGGCAGCGGTCTGGAAGGCTCGATGCTGGAATACCTGGGCAGCGAGGAGTTCCAGAACAACCCGCCGAAGATCCTGATCTGGGAGTTCTCCCCGCTCTACGACCTGGCCTCGGCCAAGATTCACCGGCAGATGATGGCCATGCTGGACAACGGCTGCGAAGGCAAAAAAGCCCTGCTCTCGAGCAAAACCACCCTGCGCCCCGGGGCCAACGAAGTGTTGGTCAACGGCAAGGGGCAGCTGCTGGACTTGCCGAGCAAGCGCCACCAGGTGGACATCCGCTTCAGCGATCCCTCGGTGAAAACCCTCAAGGCAACCCTCTGGTACCTCAGCGGGCGCCGCGAAAAGGTCAAGCTGGAGAAGCCCAATACCTCCGACACCAATGGCCGCTTCGCTTTCGAACTGCGCGACGAGGGCGACTGGGCCGAGCTGAATTTCTTCGCTCTGGAAATCATGGGCCC
>C687J35021_10000559_pt1 | contig 29291 bp, 24 predicted proteins | sample RifCSPhighO2_12_FD_35021 | JGI IMG/M metagenome (IMG submission 35021) | reverse complement strand
CGTACCGAGAAGTTCAGCCTGGTGGCCTATGGCAACCTGCGGGTCTGGCAGACCAAGGAGCTGGATCCGGTACGCAGCCTGAAAAATATCAACGTCGTCGCTCTGGATCAGGAGGCCCTGGCCAAGCTGGCGCTGGATATGCCGCGCTCGCTGAACTGGAGCGTGATGATCAGCGACGGCGAACTGTTCGTCACCGACGAGCGTGGCCAGCATGAGCTGCCGATCGAGTGGCTGATTGGCGAGCGCTAGACTGTTCCAGCCTCCTGAATATACGTAGGAGCGGCCTTGGCCGCGATAAGCGCAGTCACACTGCGCGGCCAAGGCCGCTCCTGCACATGTTTCGCCCCGTTTGTATCGGAAACCTGATGCGTATCGAGTCCCGCCCGCTGCCTGAAGTCCTGCCCGATCTGGGCGCTCTTCCTCCGTTGTTGACCCGTCTCTATGCCGCCCGTGGCGTGCAATCGGCGGCCGAGCTGGACAAGGGGCTGGCGCGGCTGATCCCGTACCAGCAGCTGAAGGGCATGGACACCGCGGTCGAGCTGCTGGTGCAGGGGCTGGAGCAGGGCCAGCGCATGCTGATCGTCGGCGACTTCGATGCCGACGGAGCCACCGCCAGCACGGTCGGAGTGCTCGGGCTGCGCATGCTTGGCGCGGCCCATGTCGATTATCTGGTGCCCAATCGCTTCGAGTACGGCTACGGCCTGACTCCGGAAATCGTTGCGGTGGCCCTTGAGCGTCAGCCGCAGCTGCTGATTACCGTGGACAACGGCATCTCCAGCGTCGAGGGTGTCGCCGCAGCCAAGGCCGCCGGCTTGACCGTGCTGGTCACCGATCACCACTTGCCCGGGGCCGAGTTGCCGGCGGCAGACGCCATCGTCAATCCCAATCAGCCGGGCTGCGACTTCCCCAGCAAGGCCCTGGCCGGGGTCGGGGTGATGTTCTATGTGCTGCTGGCCCTGCGTGCGCGGTTGCGCGAGACGGGTTGGTTTACCGCGCAGCGCCCGGAGCCGAATCTGGCCGAGTTGCTCGACCTGGTAGCTCTGGGCAGCGTCGCCGACGTGGTGCCACTGGATGCCAATAACCGCATCCTGGTCCATCAGGGCCTGGCGCGGATTCGTGCCGGGCGGGCGCGGGCGGGGCTGCGGGCGATTCTCGAAGTGGCCGGGCGCGACCATCGGCGCATCACCTCCACCGACCTGGGCTTTATCCTCGGCCCACGGCTGAATGCCGCCGGGCGACTGGACGACATGGCCCTGGGTATCGAGTGCCTGCTCTGTGACGACGAGGCGCTGGCCCGGGATATGGCCGTGCAGCTGGACCAGCTCAACCAGGACCGCAAGGCCATCGAGCAGGGCATGCAGCGCGAGGCCCTGGCCCAGCTCAAGGATCTGCCGCTGGAAGATATGCCGTTCGGCCTGTGCCTGTTCGAGGCGGACTGGCACCAGGGGGTGATCGGCATCCTCGCCTCACGGATGAAAGAGCGTTATCACCGTCCGACCATCGCCTTTGCCGATGCCGGCGATGGCGTGCTGAAAGGCTCGGCGCGTTCGGTGCCAGGTTTTCATATCCGCGATGCCCTGGACGCGGTGGCGGCCAAGCATCCGCAGCTGATCAGCAAGTTCGGCGGCCATGCCATGGCGGCGGGGCTGTCGCTGCCCGCAGCCAATTTCGCCGCCTTTGCCGCCGCCTTCGATGCCGAAGTGCGTCGCCAGTTGTGCGCGGACGACCTGACCGGGCGACTGCTCTCGGACGGTAGCCTGGCCGTGGAGGAGTTCCATCTGCCCCTGGCCAAGGAGCTGCGCAACGCCGGGCCCTGGGGCCAGCACTTTCCCGAGCCGCTGTTCCATGGCGTGTTCCAGCTGGTGCAGCAGCGCATCGTCGGCGAGCGCCATCTCAAGGTGGTGCTCAAGAGCGAATGCGGCAGCGTGCAGCTTGATGGCATCGCCTTTGGCGTCGACCGCGAGGTATGGCCGAACCCAACGGTGCGCTGGGTCGACCTGGCCTACAAACTCGACGTCAACGAGTACCGCGGCCAGGAGACGGTGCAGCTGCTGATCGCCCATATTCAGCCGCGTTAGTCATGGCTCGCTGGTGCTTTTGTGGCCCGGATGCAATCCGGGGCGCGGAGTCAGCCACACAATATTCCCGGATTTCATCCGGGCTACGCTCTGGGTTTGTTGGACGCGCTTAGCTGCGCGGTACGGGCGCGGCCGAGCCATCGGCCATGGCTCGCTCGGTCAGCTCGTTCCAGCGTGCAAGAAACTGCGGCGGCTGGCTGACGCGCTGCGGGGCCTTGGCCAGAAACACCCCGAGATCGTTGAAGGAATACACCGGCAGCAGGTCGCTGCGCTCGCTGGCGGGGCGGATAGCGGGGTCGAGGTTGTCGAGAATCAGCGGCTCGGCATTGGGGTTGGCATAGTAGGTCAGCACCATATGGGCCTGGTTCTGCTTGAGCGCCTTGACGAAGGTCAGGCGCAGCTTCTCGCTTGGCACGCCCAGGCTTACCAGGCTGAAATATTTGGCGATGGCGAAGTCTTCGCAGTCGCCCATGCCCCGGCCTAGAGTCTGTGCCGGGGTCGCCCAGTAATCCTGCTGCCCCCAGGCCTGCTGGTCGCTGACAAAACTCACCGAGCGATTGACGAAGCGGTTGACCCGCTCCAGCAGGGCGCGATTATCCTCACCCTTGGCGCTTTCCAGTAGCAGCTGCCAGCTGGCCAGGCGCGCCGCGTTCTGGGCGTCGGCTATTGCGCTGCCCTGGGGGCTGGCCTGCGCCGCGCCCAGTGGGCCGAACAGGCAGACACCCAGCAGCAGACCGGCAAGGGGCTTGAGGTGCAGGCGCAGGCGAAGGGGCGATGGGGGCATGGGTGACGGGTTCCCGGCTCAGGCACTTGGTAGCCTTTGGCCATAGATTTGTTTTGTGTCGCCATCCTACCGGCGTCAAATAGTGAACGGCTACCGGCACTGTGTGACGGCGTCCACTATTTGACATGTCTCGCGCCGGTTAACCGACGAACAGCCACTGGCCCAGCAATATCGTGCAGCACTCGATTTGCTGAATCCCGAAACCCCTGGTTGTAAAGTCGCTCTATTGAGGTGCCTACCTATCTGGAGAACGCTGCATGAATACCCGTGGATTGCTCGATCAGTTACTGAAATCCGGTCAGGACATGCTGCAAAAGCAGGGTGGCCAGGCCTCGGCCCGGGGTTCGGCACCTGCAGGCCTGGGTGGGCTGCTGGGCGGCGGCGGGCTGGGCGGTCTGTTGTCCGGCGCGACGGGTGGGGCGTTGGCTGCCGGGGCCATGGGTCTGCTGCTGGGCAATAAGAGCGCGCGCAAGCTGGGCGGCAAGGCCCTGACCTATGGCGGTCTGGCCGCGCTGGGAGTGATTGCCTACAAGGCCTATGGCAATTGGCAGGCGCAGCAGGCCGCGGCTCCGCAGGGCGAGCCGCAGACGCTGGATCGCCTGCCGGCGGCCCAGGTTGAACAACATAGCCAGGGGATTCTCAAGGCCCTGGTAGCCGCAGCCAAGGCCGATGGCCATGTCGATGCGCGCGAGCGGCAGTTGATCGAGGGCGAATTCGTCAAGCTGACCCAGGATGTCGAGTTGCAGCACTGGCTCGAGGCCGAGCTGAACAAGCCCCTCGACCCGGCTGAGGTGGCGCGCGCAGCCACTACCCCGGAGATGGCGGCCGAGATGTATGTCGCCAGCGTACTGATGGTCGACGAGGAGCACTTTATGGAGCGTGCCTACCTCGAGGAGCTGGCCCGTCAGCTCAAGCTCGACCCGGCCTTGAAGGGCGAGCTGGAGGCTCAGGTACGGGTGGAGATAAGCGCCGGTTAATACCGTTCGCTAGCCCGGATGGCATCCGGGGTTGGTTTTCGGGTGTTTTGTAGGCGGCCCATGCTTGTCTTAGGGCGTGCCTGCAAAAAGCATCGCGGGCATGGCCCTATGTTCTGCGAGGCTAGCGCCTAAGCGAACGCAGGGCCTGCTGTCATTCACCGCGTTTATCCCAGAGCAAAAGTTCGTGCCCCTTGGCTTGCCGAGCGGCTAGGCTGTTGTCCATTCGAACAACAATGGCTACAGCGAGGTCGCCGATGCAGGATCCCCTGGACAGCTACGACTACCTGATCGTGGGGGCCGGCCCCGCCGGTTGTCTGTTGGCCAATCGGTTGTCGGCGAACCCGGCGGTGCGTGTGTTGCTGCTGGAGGCCGGCGGGCGCGACAACTACCCCTGGATTCATATCCCGGTCGGCTACCTCTATTGCATCGGCAACCCGCGTACCGACTGGTGCTATGACACCGTGGCCGAACCGGGTCTGAACGGGCGGGCGCTGAAGTACCCGCGGGGGCGCGTGCTAGGCGGCTGTTCCTCGATCAACGGCATGATCTATATGCGTGGCCAGGCCCGCGACTACGATGGCTGGGCTGCTGCGGGCAATCCCGGCTGGGCCTGGGACGATGTCCTGCCGCTGTTCAAGCGTACGGAAAACCACCATGGCGGCAGCAGTGCGGTGCACGGTGCGGCGGGGGAGTGGCGGGTCGAGCGCCAGCGTCTGTCCTGGCAGGTGCTGGAGGCGTTCCGCCAGGCGGCCGAGCAGAGCGGCATCGCCAGCATCGAGGATTTCAACGGCGGCGATAACGAGGGCTGCAGCTACTTTCAGGTCAATCAGCGCCGCGGCGTGCGCTGGAATGCTTCCAAGGCCTTTCTCCGCGATATTCGCCAGCGTCCCAACCTGCGCGTGCTGACCAATGCCGAGGTGCAGCGGGTGGTGCTGGCCGATGGTCGCGCCAGTGCCCTCCGGTTGCAGTGGCGGGGGCGCGAGCTGCAGATCGCGGCGCGCCGGGAAATCATTCTCTGCGCCGGTGCCATCGGTACCCCGGCACTGCTGCAGCGTTCCGGGATCGGCCCGCGGCCCCTGCTGCAGCGCCTGGGTATCGGCGTGCAGCATGAGCTGGCCGGGGTCGGCGCGAATCTGCAGGACCATCTGCAGCTGCGCCTGATCTACAAGGTCAGTGGCGTAACCACCCTCAATCAACTCGTCGCCAGCCCCTGGGGCAAGCTGGGCATGGGCCTGGAGTACCTGTTCAAACGCAGCGGGCCGCTGGCCATGGCCCCCAGCCAGCTGGGCGCGTTTGCCCGCTCCAGCGTGGCGCAGCCATCGGCCAATCTGCAATACCATGTGCAGCCGCTGTCGCTGGAGCGTTTCGGCGAGCCGCTGCATGGCTTCCCGGCCTTTACCGCCTCGGTGTGCAACCTGCGGCCCTACAGCCGCGGCAAGGTCGAGATCCGCTCGCTGGATGCCGCAGCTGCGCCGCTGATCCAGCCCAATTATCTGAGTGATCCTCGCGACCTGCAGGTGGCCGCCGATGCCATTCGCCTGACCCGGCGCATCGTCGCGGCACCGGCCCTGGCGGCCTTCAAGCCGGAGGAGTACAAGCCCGGGCCGAGTTACCAGAGCGAGGAGGATCTACAGCGGGCGGCGGGGGAGATCGGTACGACGATTTTCCATCCGGTGGGCACCTGCAAGATGGGTCAGGGCCGCGATGCGGTGGTCGATGCGCAGCTGCGCGTGCATGGCGTACCGGGGCTGCGGATTGCCGACGCCTCGATCATGCCGAACATCGTTTCGGGCAATACCTGTTCGCCGGTGCTGATGATTGCCGAGAAGGCTGCCGAATTGATCCTGGCACCGTCCGGGCACCGCGCGCCGGCATCCGCGGGTGCGGCGCGCCAGGCGCTGGTCGAGTAGCCTGCTAGTCGCTCTGGGTTTTGCCTGGGGTCGGTTCGGCCTGGCCATGGAAGGCCGCGCAGTTCTTGCCGGCATGCTTGGCGCGGTACAGCGCCTGGTCGGCCAGCTCCAGGGTGGTTTCGATCTGATCGTTGTCCAGTGGCCATAGTGCGCCGCCAATGCTGCAGCCGATCTGCATCAGCTGGTCGTTGAGGGTAACCGGTGCCTGCAGGGCCGCCAGGGTGCGCTGGGCAATCAGTCGGGCCTGGTCCCGGGCATCGCTCTCGGGTACCTGCAGGAGCATAAGGAATTCGTCCCCGCCCAGGCGCGCCACCAGATCGCCCTCGCGCAGGCAGCCGCGCAAGCGGATGGCCACCTCGCGCAGCAGCTGGTCACCGACCGCATGGCCGAACTGGTCGTTGATCGGCTTGAAGCCGTCCAGGTCCAGGTAGAGCAGCGCCAGGCAGCTATGGTTGACCCGGCAGCGCTGCTGGGCGCGGGGCAGATAGTGCTCCAGGGCGACCCGGTTCGGCAGGCCGGTCAGCAGGTCATGGTGGGCCAGGATTTCCATGGCACCCAGGGCGTTCTGCTGGTGGGTCAGGCTTTCCACCAGGTGGCGAATCGAGTGGCTGAGGATTTCGATCTCGCGGGTGCCTTGCAGGTCTGGAATCACGCTGATCTCGCCGGCGCTGAGACGGTCCGCCGCCTGCGCGATCTGTCGCAGCGGGCGGGTGAAGTAGCCTGCGAGCAACCAGCCGAGGAAGGCGAACAGCAGGGCCAGGCCGATGCCCCAGAACAGGATGTTGTAGGTCAGCTCACGGGCCGGGGCGTAGGCCTCCTCCAGCGCCTGGCGCGCGATCACCGTCCAGCCCAGGCCGGGATAGTCCTTGTAGCCCTGACTGGTGGCCAGGCCGGTGAGGTAGTGCTTGCCGTTCGGCCACTCCTGCACGGCCCAGTCGCCCTGGCCGTTGCGCAGCGTGTCGAGGGCGGGCAGGTGCAGGCGTTGGCCGATCATCTCCTTGGGGGCCAGCAGCACCGTACGGTCTGCGCCTATCACGAAGAACTCGACATTGCGCCGCTGCTGGATTGGTTCGAGGATCGACAGGCGCACCTCGTCGGCCCAGCCCCAGGACAGGTGGGAGGCCAGCACGCCGACCAGTTCGCCCGCCTGGTTATGCACCGGCAGGCTGATATCGACGAACTTCATCGCCTCACCAGTGGGGTTGGGCAGCAATTTGGCCAGCAGCACGGCCTCATGCACGTCGCCAATAAATAGGCCCTGCTTGCCCTCCAGGTAGACCGGGCGCTGGGCAATGCTGACGCCTTCGAGGATGCCGTTGCTCGATGTCCGCACCTCGCCCGCAGCGTCGGTGAAGCCGATCCAGGCAATGCTGGGGAACTCCACCTGCAGGCGGTCGAGCAGGCGACGCACCTCGCCGAGGTCGTTGGGCGCGCTCAGGGTACGCAGCTGACCGAGTACCTGAAGCATGCCGGCGCGGCTTTGCATATCGCGGTCCAGGCGGTCGACCATCATAAATGACACTTCGGCCAGGTCGCGGCCGACTTCCTCGCGGATACGCTGGCTGGAGTCCTGGCCAATCAGGGTGCCGAGCAGCCAGCTCAGGAGCGAAACCAGCAGGGCGATCAGAATGGCGAAACGGCTGCGCAGGCTGTGCGATGAACGCATGGGCACCGGGTTCCTTGTTAATGAGCGGGCATTGTGGCCGCACGTCCGATTATAGTGTGTCGTCGCTCCCGGGGCGTGTGACATGCAGCCGATTACGGGCTGCCAGGGGCGGCCGGACTGGGGTATACTCGCCGGCTTTTCCGAAAGTTTGACCTGCGAGTGCCGCCAGCCATGGAAATCAACCCGATCCTGAACAGCATCAAGGACCTGTCCGAGCGCACCCTGACTATTCGGGGGTATCTTTGACTACGATCACAAACATGATCGGCTGGTCGAAGTAAACCGCGAGCTGGAAGACCCGAACGTCTGGAACAACCCCGAATACGCCCAGAATCTCGGCCGTGAGCGTGCCTCCCTGGCACTGATCGTCGACACCCTCGACGATCTCAATAGCAGCCTGGCCGACTCCCGCGATCTGCTGCAGATGGCCGCCGAAGAAGAAGACCAGGCCGCCGTCGATGATGTCGCGGCCGAGGTCGAGCGCCTGCGCGATATCCTCGAGAAGATGGAATTCCGCCGCATGTTCAGCGGCGAGATGGACGCCAACAACGCCTACCTGGATATCCAGGCCGGCTCCGGCGGCACCGAAGCCCAAGACTGGGCCAACATGCTGCTGCGTATGTACCTGCGCTGGGCCGACAAGCGTGGCTTCGATGCCACCATCATGGAACTGTCCGCCGGCGAAGTCGCCGGGATCAAGGGCGCGACCCTGCATATCAAGGGCGAGTACGCCTTCGGCTGGCTGCGCACCGAGATCGGCGTGCACCGCCTGGTGCGCAAGAGCCCGTTCGACTCCGGCAACCGTCGCCATACCTCGTTTACCGCGGTGTTCGTCTCGCCGGAAATCGACGACAACATCGAGATCGAGATCAACCCGGCCGATCTGCGCATCGACACCTATCGTTCCTCCGGGGCCGGTGGTCAGCACGTCAACACCACCGACTCGGCGGTGCGGATCACCCACGTGCCGACCAATACCGTGGTCAGCTGCCAGAACGAGCGCTCCCAGCACGCCAACAAGGACACCGCCATGAAAATGCTGCGGGCCAAGTTGTACGAGCAGGAAGTGCAGAAGCGCAACGCCGCCTCCCAGGTGCTGGAAGACAGCAAATCGGATATCGGCTGGGGGCACCAGATCCGCTCCTATGTGCTCGACCAGTCGCGGATCAAGGATCTGCGTACCAGCGTCGAACGTAGCGATTGCGTCAACGTGCTCGACGGCGATATCGACGAGTACCTGGTGGCCAGCCTGAAGCAGGGGCTGTAAGACATTTCACTCCCTCTCCCGCCGGGCAGAGGGAACGAATCAGTGACGGAACTTGATGACCATGAGCGACCAACAACTCGACCACCACGAACTGCTGCAGGAAGAAAACAAGCTGATTGCCCTGCGCAAGGAAAAGCTTGCCGCCGCGCGTGAGCAGGGCAATGCCTTCCCCAACGATTTCCGTCGCGACAGCCTGTGCGCGGATTTGCAGAAACAGTACGCCGACAAGACCAAGGAAGAGCTGGCCGAAGCCGCCATCCCGGTCAAGGTCGCCGGTCGCATCATGCTCAACCGTGGCTCCTTCATGGTCATCCAGGATATGAGCGGGCGCATCCAGGTCTACGTCAACCGCAAGACCCTGCCGGAAGAGAAGCTGGCCGAGGTCAAGCACTGGGACCTGGGCGATATCATCGCCGCCGTTGGCACCCTGGCCCGCTCCGGCAAGGGCGACCTCTATGTGGAAATGACCGAAGTGCGCCTGCTGACCAAGTCACTGCGCCCGCTGCCGGACAAGCACCACGGCCTGACCGACACCGAGCAGCGCTATCGCCAGCGCTACGTCGACCTGATGGTCAACGAGGAGGTGCGCCAGAGTTTCCGCGTGCGCTCCCAGGTGATCGCCCATATCCGCAGCTTCCTGATGCAGCGCGACTTCCTCGAAGTGGAAACGCCGATGCTGCAGACCATTCCCGGCGGCGCGGCGGCCAAACCGTTCGAGACCCACCACAACGCTCTGGACATGCAGATGTTCCTGCGTATCGCGCCTGAGCTGTACCTCAAGCGTCTGGTGGTAGGCGGCTTCGAGAAGGTCTTCGAGATCAACCGCAACTTCCGTAACGAAGGCGTCTCGACCCGGCACAACCCCGAGTTCACCATGCTCGAGTTCTACCAGGCCTATGCCGACTACGAAGACAACATGGACCTCACCGAGGAGTTGTTCCGCGAGCTGGCCCTGCTGGTGCTGGGTACCACCGACGTGCCCTATGGCGACAAGGTGTTCCACTTCGGCGAGCCGTTCGTGCGCCTGTCGGTGTTCGATTCGATCCTCAAGTACAACCCCGAGCTGACCGCCGCCGATCTGACCGATATAGACCGGGCCCGCGAAATTGCCAAGAAGGCTGGGGCCAAGGTGCTCGGCTTCGAAGGCCTGGGCAAGCTGCAGGTGATGATTTTCGAAGAGCTGGTCGAGCACAAGCTGGAGCAGCCGCACTTCATCACCCGCTATCCGTTCGAAGTCTCGCCGCTGGCCCGTCGCAGCGACGACGATCCAAGCGTTACCGACCGCTTCGAGCTGTTTATCGGTGGTCGTGAAATCGCCAACGCCTACTCCGAGCTGAACGACGCGGAAGACCAGGCCGAGCGCTTCCATGCCCAGGTGGCCGACAAGGACGCCGGCGACGACGAAGCCATGCACTACGATGCCGATTTCGTCCGCGCCCTGGAATACGGCATGCCACCGACCGCCGGCGAGGGCATCGGCATCGACCGCCTGGTGATGCTGCTGACCAATGCGCCGTCGATCCGCGACGTGATCCTCTTCCCGCATATGCGCCCGCAGGCCTGATCGCCTTGAAGCCGCCTACGGGCGGCTTTTTATTGCCCGGATAGAATTGGTTTTGGCTGTTAACGGACTAAATAGTGAAGAACCCCTTCACATGCCAGAGAGGAATGCCCAGTCGTGATGCCCAGGACTGCCCAGGAAAGCGCCACCCATGTGGCCAACGCCGTCGCAGAAAGTGTTCAGTATCAGGGGCGCAAGGCCAGCCGCCAGGGCAGCGAGCAGCGCCGTCAGGCGATTCTCGATGCGGCCATGCGCATTATCGTGCGCGAGGGCGTGCGCGCCGTGCGCCATCGCGCGGTGGCCGCCGAGGCGGCGGTGCCGCTGTCGGCCACTACCTATTACTTCAAGGATATCGATGACCTGATCACCGATACCTTCGCCCAGTTCGTCGAGCGCAGCGCCGCCCATATGGCGCACTTCTGGAGCAGCACCCAGGGCCTGTTGCAGCAGCAGGTCAGCCAGCTCGATGGCAGTGTCGAGGCGCGGCGGCGACTGGCCAACGAGATCGCCCGGCTGGCGCTGGAGTACGTGCGCAATCAGTTGCTCAATCGCCGCGAGCATCTGCTGGCCGAGCAGGCCTTTCAGCAGGAAGCCCTGCTCAATCCGCGTCTGCACGCTCTGGTGCGCTCTCATCGGCAGATTCTGCTGCAGGGCGTCACGCACTTTTTCCAGGTACTGGGTTCGCAGCAGCCGGAGCAGGATGCCAAGCTCTTGACGGCGATTATTCTGCGCATGGAGTATCAAGGGCTGCTCGAGGGTGTCGAACATCTGGACAGCGAGGATATGTTGGCCATTCTTAAACGATATATGCATCTGGTGCTGGGGCTCTGAGCCCCGCCCATGCGCATCCACAAGGAGAGTTTGATGAAGGCTTGGCGCGCGTTGTTTGCCCTGTCTTTCCTGTTGCTGAGTGGCTGTCTGGTCACATTCAAAGACCCGATCCCGGCCAACGAAGCGGCCCCTATTCCCTTGCTGGGAGAGTGGTCACGCAAGAACGAATGGGGGGAGCAGCAGTACCTGCAGATCAGCCGTGCCGGCTCCAACCTGTACAAGGCCCAGGTCTATGTAGACAGCCCGGATAACCTCGACAGCCTGGAAGAATACGGCTTTACCGTGGCCCACCATGGTCGCCGCTGGTACTTCTCGGCGGGTTTGCCGCAAAGCCTGGGGGCGAATTTCGCCATCGCCGGTTTCGAGCTGACCCTGGATGGCGAGCTGGTGCTCTACAACCTGGATGTCGACCGCATCATGCAGGAGCTGGAGGCCGGCATCCTGGAGGGCGAGGTGTTCGACAGTGGTCAGGGCGATGGCGTACTGGTTACCAGCCCGCTGGAGCTGGTGTTCGCCTACCTCGACGACCAGGCCAATACCGATGTGTTTATCGAAGTTGCGCGCTATCAGCGTGTAGGTGATTGAGAGGATTGACGGGTGGTGTTTCGGCGACCCGCTGGACGGATATGGGGCAAGCATGAATAGCCAGGCAGGGTTGGACGACTACCAGTTGATCGTACGGTCATTGTCCGATCGGATTGTCGAGGCGCAGACACCGATCCGCGTGCTGGATGCGGTGAAGTGGGACGACAGCGTGCGCGCCGAGTTTCTCAAGCACAAAGGCCGGCAGCTGCCGGCAATTGACCGCGGCTATTACCAGGGCCGCCCGCTGGCCTTCGATGCCTCGGCCAAGAAGCTGGAATTCCAGAATATCGAGCGCGATGTCACCCGCCAGCTCGGCCAGTTCAACCCGGTCGGGCAGATCATGCGGCGCATGTGCCGCGAGTACCGCATGGTGATCCGCATGCTCGAGGCGCGCGGCACCGAGGACTTCGGCCTGATCTCCCAGGAGCTCTACGGCGCGGCCTCCGATGCCTTCCATGCCGGCGACCCGACCCTGGCCGACCTGGGCCTGATGTTTTCCGACTTTCTCAATAACATCGACAAGCGCGGAGACCTCAAGGACGAACCCAAGAACCTCAACGCCAAGGAGGCCGTCGACCTGCTGCAGCGGCGGCTGAACAAGGTGTTCGGCGAGGAGGAGAGCACCATCCGGGTGTTCGAGTCCGACGGCATCCTCGCCGATGCTGCCGCCGGTGCCGACTACATCAAGATCCGCAGCGACGCCACCTTCAATGAGCGCGACGTCAAGGCCCTGGAAGTCCACGAAGGCCTGGTGCATGTGGCCACCACCCTCAACGGTCTGAACCAGCCGGTGTGCACCTTCCTGTCCAAGGGCCCGCCATCCTCCACCGTGACCCAAGAGGGCCTGGCGATTCTGATGGAGGTGATTGCCTTCGCCTCCTACCCGACCCGCCTGCGCAAGCTGACCAACCGCACCCGCGCCATTCATATGGCCGAGGAGGGCGCGGACTTCCTCCAGGTGTTCGACTTCTACCGCGAGCAGGGTTTCAGCCAGGAAGACAGCTACAGCAACGCCAACCGGGTGTTCCGCGGCTCGACCCCCACCGGCATGCCTTTCACCAAGGACCTGTCCTACCTGAAGGGCTTTATCATGGTCTACAACTACATCCAGCTCGCCGTGCGCAAGGGCAAGCTGGAGCAGATCCCCCTGCTGTTCTGCGGCAAGACCACCCTGGAAGACATGCGCACCCTGCGCCAACTGGTGGACGAGGGCCTGGTGACGCCGCCCAAATTCCTGCCGCCGCAATTCAGCGATCTCAACTCGCTGTCGGCCTGGATGTGTTTCTCCAACTTCCTGAACCATTTGAGTCTGGACAGGATCGAAGCCGACTACGCCAATATCCTTTGATGGCTTTCAGGCTAGGTGCCCTGTTCATGCGCAAGCCCGTAAAACGTAAGGGCGGGGGGACGCCTAGTGCCATGCCCGCGATGCTTTTTGCATCCATGGCTTATCGCGGCCATGGGCCGCTCCTACGAAGCTCCCCATGCCCAGTTTCGTAGCCCGGATAAGCCTTGGTGCAATCCGGGATCAGGCTCCCCGGATTGCGCTGCGCTTATCCAGGCTACGGGGTTGCGCGCCCCTATAGATTGCCTTCCCCTAATCGTCCTTCAGACTGCCAGGAGCTCCCCATGCCCAGCCATCAACTCGACTACGAAATCCTCGGCGCTTCGGCGCAGAGCGTGGAAATCATCCTTGATCCGGGCGAGACGGTGATCGCCGAGGCCGGAACGATGAACTACATGACCGACGGCGTGCGTTTTGAAACACGCATGGGCGATGGCTCGGCCACGGGGGTGCTGGGCAAACTCTGGGGCATGGGCAAGCGCATGCTGACTGGCGAATCGCTGTTTATGACGCACTTCACCAATGCCGGCAAAAGCCCAGCGCGGGTGGCGTTCGCCGCGCCCTATCCGGGTACCGTGGTGCCGATCCAGTTGAGCGAACATGGCGGCACGCTGATCTGCCAGAAAGACGCCTTTCTCTGCGCCGCCCATGGCACTGCGGTCGGTATCAGCTTCAACAAGCGTCTGGGGGCAGGCTTCTTTGGCGGCGAGGGATTTATCCTGCAGAAGCTCGAGGGCGACGGCCTGGTCTTCGTGCATGCCGGCGGCACGGTGATTCGCAAGGAGCTGCGCAACGAAACCCTGCGTCTGGACACCGGCTGCCTGGTGGCCTTTACCCAGGGCATCGATTACGACATCGGCCTGGCCGGCGGCCTGAAGAGCATGCTGTTCGGCGGCGAGGGGATTTTCCTGGCGACGCTCAAGGGCACCGGTACGGTATGGGTGCAGAGCCTGCCGTTCTCGCGTCTGGCCGAACGTGTCTACGAGGCCACCTTCAAGGCCCGGGAAGAAGTGCGCGCCGGTGGCAAGTGATGCGGCAATCTAGGCCTTTGCAGGCGGGAGAGTTTGTTGCAAGCTGCGCCGCCTGTGCTTAGCCTGCCAACTGTTAATACCGAGAATCTGTAATGAGCGAACTGAACCCCATCCCCCTGATCCTTACCGCCATTGCCAGCGTCTGCGCCACTGTGGCGACGCTCGGCTACTACGGCTACCTGCATATCGCCAAGCCGGAAGACGCCCTGTTGCTGTCCGAGTTCACCATGCTCAAGACCATTCCCGGCGAGGACTACAAGGTGTCGTTGAAGCCAGCCAGCCAGGTCGCGCAGTGCGTCGATGGCGTGCTGGTGCTGTTCGATCTGCAGCAGAAGGGGCTCAGCGGCGTGCTGATCGACCAGCGCAAGCAGGCCGTGCGCTGCGCCGGCGAACAGGTTCCTGCGGCCAGTCAGTGAGCTGAAATCGCTGTAGCCGGCGTTAACGCCAGGCCGCAGCAATTGTGGCGGGTTGTCCCCGCCCGGCATGACCTTGGCGGCCCTTCAGTGGCTGCTGCTGTCTGACTGGTCGTTGAGCTCGTGCAGGTATTTGCGCGCCAGGGTGAGAAAGCGCGGGGTCGGGCCGATGTCTTCGTAGAGCGGGTCGCCTTGCTCGTCGGTGGCCACCACCTGGTTGCCCTGCACATAGGGCATGCTGGCTTCCAGTTCTTCCAGGGCCGCGCCTATCAGTTCGCCCAGCAGTTCCTGCGGGCTGCGTTTGGGGTACATCTCGCAGAGGGCGGCAATGCGCGCCGCCGATTCCAGGTCGAGATGGATATGGTAGGTCGTCGGTGTCAGACGGCCTTTGGCCTGTTCTTCCCAGGTACTTACGAGTTCGCGAATCTTCATGCTGGATAGTCCTTGGCCCTTTTGTAAAAGGCCGTTAGGGGCGATCGAAGTGTGCATACGCAAAGCCTAGACCGCCGTTAAGCCTACATGCAGTTGGAGTCGCGCCCTTGTAAGAAGTTGCCGCGCTGGGCACTCTTGGGGGCCTGGGATCAATGGAGGCAGCAGTCATGGCAGAAATCGACGCGCGTTTGCGTGAAGACGTGCATCAGCTCGGCGAACTCTTGGGTGACACCATCCGCAGTCAGCGTGGCGCAGCCTTTCTCGACAAGATCGAGCGCATCCGCAAGGGGGCCAAGGGCGCACGACGTGGCTCGGCGGCCGGGGCCGAACAGCTCAGTGCGACCCTCAATCAGCTCGACGATGACGAGTTGCTGCCGGTGGCCCGCGCCTTCAACCAGTTTCTCAATCTGGCCAATATCGCCGAGCAGTACCACCGGGTGCGCCGTCGCGGCCCCGACGAGGCGGAACCGTTCGAGGCCAGCGTGCTGGCCGAGCTGCTGCAGCGCCTGCTGGCCAATGGGCAGGGCGGCGAGGCCCTGGCCCGGCAGTTTGGCCGTCTGGATATCGAACTGGTGCTGACCGCCCACCCCACCGAGGTGGCGCGGCGTACCCTGATTCAGAAGTACGACGCCATTGCCGAAGAACTGGCGGCCGGCGATCACAGCGACCTCTCCCTGGCCGAGCGCGAGGCGGTCCGGCAGCGCCTGCACCGGCTGATTGCCGAGGCCTGGCATACCGAGGAAATCCGCCGCAGCCGACCCAGTCCGGTGGATGAGGCCAAGTGGGGCTTTGCGGTGATCGAGCATTCGCTCTGGCAAGCCCTGCCGAACGTGATGCGCAAGGCCGACCAGGCCCTGCATGCGGCCACCGGCTTCCATTTGCCGCTGGATGCCGCGCCGATCCGCTTCGCCTCCTGGATGGGCGGCGACCGTGACGGCAACCCCAATGTCACCGCCGCGGTAACCCGCGAAGTGTTGCTGCTGGCGCGCTGGATGGCCGCCGACCTGTACCTGCGCGATATCGACCAACTGGCCTCCTCGCTGTCCATGCAGCAGGCCAGCCCTGAGCTGCTGGCGCGGGTCGGGGCCAGCGCCGAGCCTTACCGCAGCCTGCTCAAACAGTTGCGCGAACGCCTGCGTGCCACCCGTAGCTGGGCCCAGGCGGCTCTGGCTGAGCGTTTGGAGGCTCCGGCGGCGGTTCTGCAGGACAACCGCGAGTTGCTTGAACCCCTGACCCTCTGCTACCAGTCGCTGCATGCATGCGGCATGGGCGTGATCGCCGACGGCCCGCTGCTCGACTGCCTGCGCCGTGCCGCCACCTTCGGCCTGTTCCTGCTGCGTCTGGATGTACGCCAGGATTCCAGCCGACATGCCGCGGCCATGAGCGAAATCACCGAATACCTGGGCCTGGGCCGTTATGCCGAATGGGACGAAGAGGCCCGCGTGGCCTTCCTCCTGGCCGAGCTGGAAAACCGCCGGCCGCTGCTGCCCGGGCACTTCAAGCCCAGCGGCGAAACCGAAGAGGTGCTGGCCACCTGCCGCGAGGTGGCCAACGCCCCGGCGGCGTCACTGGGTTCCTATGTGATCTCCATGGCCGGCGCGGCTTCCGATGTGCTGGCGGTGCAGCTGCTGCTCAAGGAAGCCGGCTTGCAGCGGCCGATCCGCGTGGTGCCACTGTTCGAGACCCTCGCCGACCTGGATAACGCCGGCCCGGTGATCAGCCGCCTGCTTGGCCTGCATGGCTACCGCGCGCGTTTGCACGGCCCGCAGGAAGTGATGATCGGCTATTCCGACTCGGCCAAGGATGCCGGCACTACCGCTGCGGCCTGGGCCCAGTACCGCGCCCAGGAAACCCTGGTTCAGGTGTGTCGCGACAACCAGGTCGAGCTGCTGCTGTTCCACGGCCGCGGCGGTACCGTCGGTCGCGGCGGCGGCCCGGCCCATGCGGCCATCCTCTCGCAGCCACCGGGCTCGGTGGCGGGGCGCTTCCGCACCACCGAGCAGGGCGAGATGATCCGCTTCAAGTTCGGCCTGCCGGATATTGCCGAGCAGAACCTCAACCTCTATCTGGCCGCCGTGCTGGAAGCCACCCTGTTGCCGCCCCCCAGCCCCGAGCCGGCCTGGCGCGAGCTGATGGACAAACTGGCCGCCGATGGCGTCAGTGCATACCGCAGCGTGGTGCGCGAGCATCCGCAATTCGTCGAGTATTTCCGCCAGGCCACCCCGGAACAGGAGCTCGGCCGCCTGCCCCTGGGCAGTCGCCCGGCCAAGCGCCGCGAGGGCGGAGTGGAGAGCCTGCGCGCGATTCCCTGGATCTTCGCCTGGACCCAGACCCGCCTGATGCTGCCGGCCTGGCTGGGCTGGGAATACGCCCTGGGCAATGCCATGAAGCGCGGTGAAGGCGAGTTGTTGGCGCAGATGCGCGAGCACTGGCCGTTCTTCCGCACCCGTATCGATATGCTGGAAATGGTCCTGGCCAAGGCCGACGAGGCCATCGCCCGGCTCTATGACGAGCGTCTGGTCGAGCCGCAATTGCAGCCTCTGGGCGAGCATTTACGCGGCTTATTGTCGCAGGCGGTGGCCGCGGTACTGGGGCTGACCGGGCAGTCGCAGTTGCTCGGGCACAGTCCCGAGACCCTGGAGTCGATCAGCGTGCGCAACACCTATCTGGACCCCCTGCACCTGCTTCAGGCCGAGCTGCTGGCCCGCGCCAGGCAGCGCGATAACCAGGCCGACAGCCCTCTGGAACAGGCTCTGCTGGTCAGTGTGGCGGGTATTGCCGCGGGTTTGCGCAATACCGGTTAAGGCCTGCACTTGAGGGCTTGGGGCCTGCTGGCGAATACGCGCAGGCCCCGGTCCAAGGCGCGATCCGACGCTGCCTTGGTCGTAGTTCTATCCGACTTTCGGTAGCTTGTGCGCTGGGGGTGCGCTGTGTATCTTGATCGGCCTTTGGCAATCTGGCCGCCCCTGCGGGACCACTTGCCCGAACCATTCTGAGATTGGCCCCACGAGGCGAGTCCGACGATTTTTCTTTGAATCTTGAGGAGCACATCAATGCGCGTGATTTTGCTGGGGGCGCCAGGTGCCGGTAAGGGTACCCAAGCTGGTTTCATCACCAAGAAATTTGGTATTCCGCAAATCTCCACCGGCGACATGCTGCGTGCTGCCGTCAAGGCCGGTACCGAACTGGGCCTGAAAGCCAAGAGCGTGATGGACAGCGGCGGTCTGGTTTCCGACGATCTGATCATCAACCTGGTCAAGGAACGCATCACCCAGGCCGACTGTGTCAATGGTTTCCTCTTCGACGGCTTCCCGCGCACCATTCCTCAGGCCGAAGCCCTTAAGGAAGCGGGCGTGGTTATCGACCACGTGGTGGAAATCGCCGTTGATGACGAAGAAATCGTCGGTCGTATCGCTGGCCGTCGCGTGCATCCGGCCTCGGGTCGCGTCTACCACACCGAACATAATCCGCCGAAAGTTGCCGGTAAGGACGACGAAACCGGTGACGATCTGATCCAGCGCGAAGACGACAAGGAAGAAACCGTACGTCATCGCCTGTCGGTCTATCACTCGCAGACCAAGCCGCTGGTGGACTTCTACCAGAAGCTCGCTGCTGCTGACGGCACGCCGAAGTACAGCGCCATTGCCGGCGTGGGTTCGGTCGACGAGATCACCGCCAAGGTGCTTGCAGCTCTTAGCTAAGCCTTGCTGCAGTCAGCCAACGGCCCGCTTTTGCGGGCCGTTGTCGTTTCTGCGGTTGGCGCGCTGGACTCGCTGAACGTCGTTCATGGAACAGTAACCTTGCTCGCCTAAGCTAGCATCGATTCTGGTCTATACCAGGCGGAAGATGGTTTTAGACTTCAGGTCTTAGCAGGCCGTTGAAAAACGTAGGCGAGGCAGGAAAGACAAGGCAAAAACGGCCGAGGACGCGGAGTTTACTGGCTGTAAATGAGCATTCCGAGGCCGGTTTTAACGCAGTATTGCCAACGCAGGTAGTTTTTCAACGGTCTGTTAGCCCATACCAAGAAAGGGAGCGAGTTCAATGACCGAGAAAACAGCAAAGAGTGCTATCTGGCTGGGCCTGGCCCTAGCGCTGCTGGGGAGTCCTGCGGCCTTCGCCGATACCGCGGCGAAGCCCAAGGCAGATTGCACGGTTGCCGAGTTCACCATGGGCCTGCGTTTCCAGCAGCAATCGGCGGAAGTTCAGGCCCTGCAGTTGCAGGCCTACAACATCGCGACGCTGAAGCTGGATGCGGCAGTGGCCGCCGCGAAAGATCCGTCGAAGCTGGCCATCGTCACCGACCTGGATGAAACCGTTATCGATAACAGCGCCCTGTTGGCGCGAGACCTGGCCAACTGTCACACCTATGACGCCTGGGACACCTGGCTGCCCTGGGAGCGCGACGGCACCCCGGTGCTGATTCCTGGAGCGAAGAAATTCCTTGAGCACGCCGACAAGCTCGGGGTGACCATTCGCTATATCTCGGACCGTGCCGACGAGCAGAAGCCACACACCCTGGCCACCCTGAGCAAGCTCGGCCTGCCGCAGATATCTGAAGAAAGCGTGCTGCTGCTGGGCCCACCCAAGGTCGAGCGGCGCGCCATCGTCAGCGCCGATCATCAGATCGTGCTGTTGCTGGGCGATACGCTGCACGACTTCGATGGGCGTTTTCGCAAGACGCCGCTGGCCGATCAGCGCGCCACCGTGGCCGGCGAAGCGGACAAATGGGGTGCCGAGTGGATCGTCTTCCCCAATGCGGGCTACGGCACCTGGTCCAAGGCACCCCTGCAAGCCTGGGACGCCGAGACCGTGATCGAGGCCTGGTAAGCCGCTGTTGGCTGAGTGCGCACCGGGTCTGTTCGGGCCCGGTACGCGCCAGCTGCCCGGCGGGCCCGTGAGCGTGTCAGTGATTGCGCTGGAAAAAAAAGCCTCAAGCCGTTCTAATGCCGGTCCATTTCGTCACCTGTCCGAATGCAATGACCACTCTCCTGGCCCTGGATACCGCCACCGAAGCCTGCTCCGTTGCCCTGCTGCACAACGGTCAGGTGCTCAGCCATTACGAAGTGATCCCGCGCCTGCATGCCCAGCGCCTGTTGCCGATGATCAAGCAGCTGCTGGCCGATGCCGGGGTGCCGCTGTCGGCGCTCGACGCCATTGCCTTTGGTCGCGGCCCCGGGGCCTTTACCGGCGTGCGTATCGCCATCGGCGTAGTGCAGGGCCTGGCTTTTGCCCTGGAGCGTCCGGTGCTGCCGATATCCAACCTGGCCGTGCTGGCCCAACGCAGCCTGCGCGAGCACGGCGCGCAGCAGGTGGCGGCGGCCATCGATGCACGTATGGATGAAATCTACTGGGGTTGTTACCGCGCCGAGCAGGGCGAGATGCGCCTGCAGGGCCTCGAAGCCGTGCTGCCGCCGGAGCAGGCCAGCCTGCCCCGCGACGCCAGTGGCGAGTGGTTTGGCGCGGGTACTGGCTGGGGCACCTTCGGCGCGCGGATTCCGCTGGCGGTGGTGGGGCAGGACGCGGCCATGCTGCCCCATGCCGAAGACCTGCTGAGCCTGGCGCATTTCGCCTGGCAGCGCGGCGAAGCCGTGGCGGCGGACCTGGCGCAGCCGGTGTACCTGCGCGACAAGGTCGCGACGCCCAAGGCACCGCTCTGAGTCAGTTTGCTCGCCCGGCGGCGGCACCTTCCGTCGCACGTATAGCCGGCTCGGCAGTGGCCGATTGCCAAGCGCCCCCTGCAAGGCTAAATTGCCATCACCTGTATCCATCGTTGGCTGAACAGCCGAGCAGTAACTGATGCGAATCGACGGTTTTACCCCCTCATATCTGCCAGATCGCAGCGCCCGCGCGGGCTCTGCGGTCACGCCCTTTCGCGAAGCTCAGCGCGAGGTAGAGGCACGTCGTGAGCAACCGGCTTCGCCTGCCAGCAGCCAGGGCCTGGAGCAGACGCCCCAGGAGCGCAAGGTCGACGCCGGCAATGCCAGCAGCGACAGCCTGCCGGCGCGTCTTCAGGATCAGCTCTATCAGCCACCCTTGAACAACCGCGCCGCCCAGGCCCTGGCTAGCTACAGCTCCACCGCCAGCTTCGCCGTNGATGCGGATGCCCAGCAGGTAATGGGTCTCGACCTCTACGCCTGACGTTTTGTTGCCCTGGTCACAAGAACCGATGCTTCCCTACTACCTTGGCTGCCCGTCATGGAGCGAGCCGGCCTGGCGCGGTTCACTGTATCCCCAGAGTTGCCGTCCGGCAGATTTCCTGGCGCGCTACGGCCAGGTGTTCAACGCCGTGGAAGGCAACACCACCTTCTATGCCCCGCCCTCAGTCGAGACCGTGGCGCGCTGGGCCGAGCGCATGCCGGCGCATCTGCGTTTCTGCGCGAAGTTGCCGCGGGAGATCAGCCATGGCGGCGATCTGCGCGAGCAGTTGAGCGCAGCCGAGGATTTTCGCCGGTTGCTGGCTCCGCTGGGGCGGCGGGTTGCGCCGTACTGGCTGCAGTTGTCGGCCAGTTTCGGCCCCGCGCGACTGGCTGAGCTGGCTGGGTTTATCGAGCCCTGGATGGCTGGCGAGCTGGCCGTCGAGGTGCGTCATCCGGGGTTCTTCGCCAGGGGCGATGAAGAGCGAGCGCTCAACCGTCTGCTGCACGAGCGCGGCATCGAGCGCATCTGTCTGGACTCGCGGGCCCTGTTCAGTTGCGCGTCCAGCGTGCCGGCGGTGCTCCATGCGCAAGCCAAGAAGCCGCGCCTGCCGCTGCGGCCGACGGCCTTCAGCCCGTCACCGCAACTGCGTTTTATCGGCCATCCCGAATTGCTGGCCAATGATCCCTTTATGACGCCCTGGCTGGACAAGGTGGCGGGCTGGATCGAAGAGGGCCGCACGCCTTACGTGTTTCTGCATACCTCGGATAACCGTCTGGCTCCGCAGCTGGCACAGCGCTTTCATCAGCAATTGATGCTCCGACTGCCGGGTTTGGCGGCGCTGCCCGAGCTGCACAGCGAGGCTGAGGTCGAGCAACTGGGTCTGCTCTGATAGGCTGCGCGGCATGACCTTCTTTCGTGCCTTGCTGATTCTTTGTGTCGTGCTGGCCGGCCTGTTGCTGGCGCTCTGGCGTGGTGTGCTGGATGTGCCGCCGCGCTGGANCCCCTGGGCGGTGCTGGATATTCGCGAGACGCCCAATCTGCTCACCGGNTTCAANCTCTGGCGGCTGCAGGACAACCCTGCGCTGTGCCAGCAAGCCCTGAGCACCTCGGCCATGCGTTACACCCAGCAGCGCGATGGCAACCCCGAGGCGGCCTGCCCGCTGGAAAATGCCCTGCGGGTGCAGGCCTCTGGTGTGCAGTTCAGCAGCAGCTTTCTGGCCAGTTGTCCGCTGGCCGCAGCCTTTGCCCTATTCGAGCGCCACGGCCTGCAGCCTGCGGCCCACGCGGTGTTCGGCCAGCCGGTGGTGCAGGTCGAACATGTCGGCAGCTTCGCCTGCCGCAGCATCGCCGATAGCCAGCGGCGCAGCCAGCATGCCTCGGCCAATGCGCTGGATATCGTCGGTTTTCGTCTGGCCGATGGCCGACGCATCAGCGTGCTGCACGACTGGCCCAAGCAGGGCGAAAATGCGCAGTTTCTACGCCAGGTCCAGCAGGCAGCGTGCACAAGCTTCAACACCACCCTCGGCCCGGAATACAACGCCGCCCACCGCGATCACTTTCATGTGGATATGGGGGTGTGGCGGATGTGTCGCTGAGAACCTGGTTCGGATCTGCTGCGCGTCGGCCCTGCGGCGTTAAAAACAGGTTCGGAATGCTCATGTACAAAAGTACACTCCGCTTCCTCGCCTATTTTTGCCTTGCATGGCTCTAGCTCTCGAGATCGGAACACAGGTTCTGCAAGCGTCCCTGCGGGCTGCCGCGTTTAACGCTGCGCCAATAGCAGATCGGCGGCCTGGCCGCTGCGGCCGTCGGCGAATTCGAAGCGGCCGAGCTGGGCGATCTCGTCATAGGCCCCCAGGGCTATCTGCACATCTCGCGCTTGCAGCTCGATGGCGCTGACCCCGGCCTGGCTCAGCGTCTGGCTGGATTGCCGGCCCTGGGCGTCGAAGCGCAGCAGGCTGAGGCGCTCGAAGATGGCGTCCTGGGCATCGATACGGCCGTCGCCGTTGTCGTCGTACCTGCCCAGTTCGGCAAAGCCGTTGGCCGCGCCATGCTGGTCGCCGAACAGCTCGCGGCCATCGTCGATCCGCCCATTGCCGTTACGATCCANGGCGAGCAGGGCGTCGTCGCCGGTGGGTACGCTGATCTGGTCGAGTTTGCCGTCGGCATCCAGGTCGAAGCGCACCGAGCGGCTCAGGCCGCTGGTGCTGAAACCATTGCCGGCGATATCCAGCACCAGTGGGTCGGTCTGCTGTGGTTCGGGGTTGAAGCTGACGTTGAGTTCCAGCTGGCTTTGGGCGGCCAGTTTCTGAAAGTCGCTGACCTGGGTGTTGACGGCCGCGGGCTCGCTGGGCGCAGCGGCGGCGCTGTCGGGGCCGGCAGGGGCCTCGTCTTTATCGATCATCAGGGTGCGCCGCAGGATCTGATAGTCCAGCGAGGCGCGCTTGCCTTCATCCAGCGTCTCACCGATCGAGCCGGTGCTGGCGGGCGACGGGGCGACGCTGCGCGGGGCGGAAATTACATCGAACATGGCGAACTCGGTGCGGCTGGAAGCTGCCGGGTCTGGCAAAATGCCGCTCAGGCAGGTTGTCGGCTGTTTTGGCAGTCAATTGAGTGATTTTTGAGCACATTTTCTGATGAGTGATGAGCGGCTAATAGCCAGAATTCGTATGCAGGCCCTGGCCCCCCATCTGCAGGCCGCGGCCGCAACCTGGGCGGCGCGCCTGGATTTGCCGCTGGAGGGCGACAGCGAGTTTGCCCTGCAGCTGGGCGAGGGCGGCTTGCAGCTGGTCGAGCTGGGCCCCCAGGCACCCGGNCCGGTCAAGGTGGATTTTGTCGAAGGCGCGGTGGCTCATCGCCGGCTGTTTGGTGGCGGCAGTGGGCAGATGATCGCCAAGGCGGTCGGGGTGCAGTCTGGAGTGCGTCCCACTGTGCTGGATGCCACCGCTGGCTTGGGCCGCGATGCCTTCGTGCTGGCCAGCCTGGGTTGCCGCATGACCCTGATCGAGCGTCAGCCGCTGATCGCCGCCTTGCTCGAAGACGGTCTGGCCCGCGCCGCCCTGGATCGCGATGTCGCGCCGATTGCCGCGCAGATGCGCCTGNTGACGGGCAATGCCATCGAGCTGATGCGCGCCTGGCAGGGCGAGCCGCCTCAGGTGATCTACCTCGACCCGATGTTTCCCCATCGCGACAAGAGCGCCCTGGTGAAGAAGGAGATGCGCCTGTTTCGCCCCTTTGTCGGCGACGACCTGGACGCGCCGGCCCTGCTCGAAGCGGCGCTGAACCTGGCCAGCCATCGGGTGGTGGTCAAGCGCCCGCGCAAGGCCCCGCTGATCGACGGAGCCAAGCCGGGCTATGCCCTGGAGGGCAAATCCAGTCGATACGACATCTACCCGAAGAAGAAGCTGCAGGCCGCCAGCGAGCAGGCCTGAACCGTTCTACCGCGCAGCGCACCTATTCCGCGCGATAGGCGCGCAGAAAGACCCCCACCGCATCGCGCACATGCTGCTCGGCGGCCTCGCCCTGTTGGGCTTCGCCGCAGCCGATCAGCAGGCGGAAGTTGGCCCCGCCCTTGATCAGGCAGAAAAACTGATCCGCCGCGCTCACCGGGTCGGCTATGCGCAGCTTGCCGGCCTGGTCGGCCTGGCGCAGCAGATCAGCCATGCCGTGCAGCACCCGCTGCGGGCCGGCTTCGTAGAACATCTTCGACAGCTTCGAGTCCTGCGCAGCCAGGCTGACCATCAGGCGGTGCAGCGCCACCGACTCACAGCTGTTGATCAGCACATGAAAGCCGCGGCCGATGCTCAGCAGCACCTGCTCGATCGGCGCGTCGTCGCTCAGCTCGAACAGCAGCTCCGGCAACTGTTCCTGGCACTTGGACTGCACCGCGGCGGCGAACAGGGTCTCCTTGTCGGTGAAGTGGCTGTACACCGTGAGCTTGGAAACCCCTGCTTCAGCGGCAATCGCATCCATGCTGCTGCCGTCGTAGCCGTTGCCCAGGAACAGGGTTTTCGCCGCTTCGAGAATGGCTTGGCGCTTGGCCAGATCTTTGGGGCGGCCGGGGCCGCTGGGTGGCAACACTTTGTTTGGCATTGGTCGTTTTTAATACTGGACTAGTGAGTTTGCTATTTTTACTATACCCGTCAGTACAAATATTCCATAGCCTCCTGAAAGGTTGGTCATCATGTTCCGCCAAGCCCTGTCTGTTGCCTTGCCTGCCAGTCTAATTGTATTGCTCGCCGCCTGCGGCAATGGCGAGCCGGTCGAGGTCGCCGTGCGCCCTGCCATGGTGGTGCAGCCGCAGCTATCCGGCGATCTGATGGATGCCTACCCCGGTGAGGTGCGTGCGCGCCTGGAGCCGGAGCTGGCCTTTCGNATCGGCGGCAAGGTGAGCAAGCGCCTGGTCGAGGTGGGGGAGCGGGTGAAGAAGGACCAGCCCCTGGCCGAGCTTGACCCCCAGGACGTGCGCCTGCAGCTTGAGGCCATACGTGCCCAGGTCGCCGCCGCCGAAGCCAATCTGCAGCTGGTACGCGCCGAGCGCGACCGCTACAAGACCCTGCTGGGGCGCAATCTGGTCAGCCGTTCGCAGTACGACAATGCCGAGAACACCTATCGCGCTGGCGAGGCGCGGGTCAAACAAGTGAAAGCCGAATTCAACGTGGCCAACAACCAGGCCGGCTACGCCGTGCTGCGCGCCTCCGAGGATGGCGTGGTGGCGCGGCGTATGGTCGAGGTAGGGCAGGTGGTGGCCGCCGGGCAAACCGTGTTCACCCTGGCCGCCGACGGCGAGCGCGAAGTGCTGATCAGCCTGCCGGAACAGGCCTTCGAACGCTTCAAGGTTGGCCAGGACGTGGCCGTCGAGCTGTGGTCGCAGCCGGATCAGCGTTTCTCCGGGCGCATTCGCGAGATATCGCCGTCGGCCGATCCGCAGTCGCGTACCTTCGCCGCCCGCGTTGCCTTCGTCGAAGGCAAGGTGCCGGCCGAGCTGGGCCAGAGCGCCCGGGTGTTTATTGCCCATAACGGCGAAGTGCCGCTGGCGGTGCCGTTGTCGGCGCTGACCGCCGAGAAGGGNCAGCCCTATGTCTGGGTGGTCGATCCGAAGACCTCCACCCTNANGCGNACCAATGTGCAGATCGGCCCCTATGGCGAGAAAACCGTGCCGGTGCTCGAAGGCCTGAAGGCCAGCGACTGGGTGGTGGCCGCCGGCGTACAGGTGCTGCGCGAAGGCCAGCAGGTGCGCCCGGTGAATCGGGATAACCGCNCCGTTCAGCTGATGGCCGAGGAGTAATCCCGATGGATTTCAACCTCTCCGCCTGGGCNCTGCGCAACCGCCAGATCGTGCTCTATATCATGCTGTTGCTGGCCGTGGTCGGCGGTATTTCCTACACCAAGCTGGGCCAGAGCGAAGACCCGCCCTTTACCTTCAAGGCCATGGTGGTGCAGACCAACTGGCCTGGGGCGAGCGCCGAGGAAGTGGCGCGGCAGGTNACCGANCGCATCGAAAAGAAGCTGATGGAGACCGGCGACTACGACAGGATCGTCTCCTTCTCTCGCCCCGGCGTGTCCCAGGTGACCTTTATCGCCCGCGACTCGATGCGCTCCAAGGACATTCCCGATCTGTTCTACCAGGTGCGCAAGAAGGTCAGCGACATTCGCCACACCTTGCCCCAGGGCGTTCAGGGGCCGTTCTTCAACGACGAATTCGGCACCACCTTCGGCAATATCTACGCCCTGACCGGTGACGGCTTCGACTACGCCGTGCTCAAGGACTACGCCGACCGCATCCAGCTGCAGCTGCAGCGGGTCAAGGACGTGGGCAAGGTCGACCTGCTCGGCCTGCAGGATGAAAAGGTCTGGATCGAGCTGTCCAACACCAAGCTGGCCACCCTCGGCCTGCCCCTGGCCGCAGTGCAGCAGGCGCTGGAAGAACAGAACGCGGTGGCCGCCGCCGGCTTCTTCGAAACCACCAGCGACCGCGTGCAACTGCGCGTCACCGGGCGTTTCGAGTCGGTTGATGAAATCCGCAACTTCCCCATTCGTGTGGCCGAGCGCACCTTCCGCATCGCCGATGTGGCCGAGGTCAAGCGCGGCTTCAACGATCCACCCGCGCCGCGCATGCGCTTTATGGGCGAAGACGCCATCGGCCTGGCGGTATCGATGAAGGCCGGCGGCGATATCCTGGTGCTGGGCGATGCCCTGGAAGGCGAGTTCTCCCGTCTGCAGGAAACCCTGCCGGCCGGCATGCAGCTGCGCAAGGTCTCCGACCAGCCGGCGGCGGTGAAAACCGGTGTGGGCGAGTTCGTCCGCGTGCTGGCCGAGGCGGTGATCATCGTCCTGCTGGTGAGCTTCTTCTCCCTTGGCCTGCGCACCGGCCTGGTGGTGGCGCTGTCGATTCCCCTGGTGCTGGCCATGACCTTCGCCAGCATGTATTACCTCGGCATCGGCCTGCACAAGATCTCCCTCGGCGCGCTGGTGCTGGCCCTGGGCCTGATGGTGGACGACGCGATCATTGCCGTGGAGATGATGGCGATCAAAATGGAGCAGGGCTACGACCGCATCAAGGCGGCCAGTTACGCCTGGACCAGTACCGCCTTCCCCATGCTCACCGGCACCCTGATCACCGCCGCCGGTTTTCTGCCGATCGCCACGGCGATGTCCGGTACCGGCGAATACACCCGTTCGATCTTCCAGGTGGTGACCATCGCCCTGCTGGTGTCGTGGATCGCCGCGGTGGTCTTCGTACCTTATCTGGGGGCCAAGCTGCTACCAGACCTGGCCAAGCTGCACGCGGCCAAGCATGGCGGCAGCGCCGAGGGCCGTGATCCCTATTCGACGCCGTTCTATAAGCGCGTACGCGGGATGGTGGAGTGGTGCGTGCGCCGGCGCAAGACGGTGATCCTGCTGACCATCGGCCTGTTCGTCGCCTCGATCCTGCTGTTCCGCTTCGTGCCCCAGCAGTTCTTCCCGGCATCCGGCCGCCTGGAGCTGATGGTCGACCTGAAGCTGGAGGAGGGGGCCTCCCTGGCTGCCACCGAAGCACAGGCCAAGCGCCTGGAGCAGCTGCTCCGCGACCACGAAGGCATCGACAACTTCGTCGCCTATGTCGGCACCGGTTCGCCGCGCTTCTATCTGCCGCTCGACCAGCAACTGCCGGCCGCCAGCGTGGCGCAGTTCGTGGTGCTGGCGAAAAGCATCGAGGAGCGTGAGAAGATCCGCCTGTGGCTGATCGGCCTGCTGCATGACGAGTTCCCGACCCTGCGCACCCGTGTCTCGCGCCTGGAAAACGGCCCACCCGTGGGTTACCCGGTGCAGTTTCGCGTCTCCGGCGAGCATATCGATGAAGTGCGCGCCCTGGGCCGCCAGGTCGCCGCCAAGGTGCGCGACAACCCCCATGTGACCAACGTACACCTGGACTGGGAAGAGCCGAGCAAGGTGGTGCGCCTGAATATCGACCAGGAGCGCGCCCGCGCCCTGGGCGTCAGCACCGCCGATCTGTCGCGCTTTCTGCAGAGCTCGCTGACCGGCTCGCCAGTCAGCCATTACCGCGAAGGCAACGAGCTGATCGAGATCCTCTTGCGCGGCACCTTGAGCGAGCGCCAGGAACTGGGCCTGCTACCGAGCCTGGCGGTACCCACCGACAGTGGCAAGAGCGTGCCGCTGGCGCAGATCGCCACCCTGGAGTACGGCTTCGAGGAAGGCGTGATCTGGCACCGCAACCGCCTGCCCACGGTCACCGTGCGCGCCGATGTGTACGGCAAGGAACAGCCGGCCAGCCTGGTCAAGCAGATACTGCCGACCCTGGAGCCGATCCGCGAGGTGCTGCCGGACGGCTATCAGCTGGAAGTCGGCGGCAGCGTGGAGGACTCCAGTCGCGGGCAGAAGTCGGTCAACGCCGGTATCCCGCTGTTTATCGTGGTAGTGCTGACTCTGCTGATGCTGCAGCTGAAAAGCTTCTCGCGCTCGGCCATGGTGTTTCTCACCGCGCCCCTGGGGCTGATCGGTGTAACCCTGTTCCTGCTGATCTTCCGCCAGCCCTTCGGCTTCGTCGCCATGCTCGGCACCATCGCCCTGTCGGGGATGATCATGCGCAACTCGGTGATCCTGGTCGATCAGATCGAACAGGATATCGCCGCCGGCATGGACCGCTGGCACGCGATTATCGAAGCCACGGTGCGGCGCTTCCGGCCCATCGTGCTGACCGCCCTGGCGGCGGTGCTGGCGATGATCCCGCTGTCGCGCAGCGTGTTCTTCGGGCCGATGGCGGTGGCCATCAT
>C687J35021_10000558_pt1 | contig 29305 bp, 38 predicted proteins | sample RifCSPhighO2_12_FD_35021 | JGI IMG/M metagenome (IMG submission 35021) | reverse complement strand
CTCCGCGTGCTTGTCGTTGGTGAAGAACCGAGCATTGCGAGCATTGACTCCCAAAGTGAAGAACAAAGAGGGAGGGTTCTCCCCGACCACGTTGTCGTTCAGCTCAGTTGCCAAGTTGAGGACTTTGCTCCACTCACTGGGGTGGTTGGAGAGACACACCAACGACGTAACACCATCGTTCCAAGCCTTCTTGCAGAGGTCTCTCGCATCCTCCACGTCGAAGTTCGCAGCGTTGACACCAAAGTCGTAAGTCATGTATTTGTTTGCCATTTCTTTTGTGAGAGAAAAAGTAGGAATTAGAAAATAAACTGTGTTTATTTTTAGATTTCGATTCAATCGAGTTATACCCTTAAATAAAAATGATATCCATTAGATTTTAAACTTTTAAATCTCTTCCAAACGAACATCATGGCCTATTTTTATGAGTTGTATAGACAAGCTTTAAGTACATCACCTTCAGCGAAATCTTTGGAACTTGAGAATTTAAATTCTGTTGATATAGGCGGACTAATTCATATGAAAAATCTCCAGATTCTTCGTCTTAGAAAAATTCAGTGGTCCTTAGGGTTCTATCCTCGTTTATTTCAACATCTTGTTAATTTAGAAAAATTAACTCTTCAAACTTGTAATCTTCGGCAAGCAGATATTGATGCATTATCGGAGTTTCTTGTTGTAACAGAAACATTAAAGAAACTATCCATTGAAAATTGTGGATTTTTAGTTGAAAATTCTTCAGAGTGTGTCACACAAATTCTTGAAAGTGCAAAACGTAATAAAAGCTTAGAATGGTTAGGATTAGTAAATTTAAACGTTAACGAAAATCACGAAGATTTAATCGCGGAGCTTATTTCAACCCATCCAACGTTACAATTTTTAGATTTAGCGCATACGAGTATCAAAGACACTAAAGGTAAGATATGGACAGCTTTTGGTACAAATCCTCGACTACGAGTTATTTTCACCCACGACTGTGACTTCTTATCAGAGGGTATGAAAGATGCATACGAAGAATTAAGTAAGAAAAGAATGATTTAATGTGGATGCCCGGAAGTAGTTGAAGGGTGAGATATACTAAATTTAAAATAGACTTTTCTTTTAATTTAGACCGCTTGTTAAACGGATTTATTAAATGGATTTACTTGAAGCTTCTCGGTTTGGAAATTTGGATCGTGTTAGGGAATTACTTTCTGTCGATACAGAAAGTAGAAAAGTAATTCTCAATATTACTGACGAATACGATAGAACACCTTTACATTGGGCTTCTTTTAAAGGACATTTAGAAATAGTTAAAGAATTACTTTTCGCCGAGGGTGGAGGGATAGATCCTAATATTATTGATAGAGATGGTCAAACACCTTTACATCTAGCTTCTGACAAAGGACGTTTAGAAACAGTTAAAGTATTATTATTCAACGGTACAGATCCTAATATTACTAACAACAGTAGGCAAACACCTTTGTTTCGGGCTTCTCGAAATGGACATTTAGAAGTAGTTAAAGTATTACTTCACGGTGGAGCAGATCCTAATATTGCCGATAAAGACGGTGAAACACCTTTGTATGTAGCTTCTGAGAGTGGACACTTAGAAGTAGTTAAAGTATTACTTCATACCGAAGGTGTGAAAGGAGCAGATCCTAATATTACTGATGACTATGGTAGAACACCTTTATTTTGGGCTTCAGAGGAAGGACACTTGGAAGTAGTTAAAGAATTACTTCACGCCGGAACGGATCCTAATATTGCAACTAAAAATAATGTTACATGTTTGTTTTTGGCTTATTGTAGTGGACATTCAGAAATTGTTAAAGCGTTACTCACCACAGGGGCAGATCCTAATATTGCTAGTATATTCGGTCAAACGCCTTTATATTGGGCTTCTCGTAGAGACCGTTTAAAAGTAGTTAAAGTATTACTTCGCACGGGAGCGGATCCTAATATTGCTAATGAAGATGGTAGAACACCTTTGTACTGGGCTTCTCGTAATGGATATTTGGAAGTAGTTAAAGAATTACTTCGAGCGGGAGCGGACTCTAACGTTGTTGATCGAAAGAATAGAACACCTTTAAGTTTGGCTATTTCAAAAGGACATTCAAGTATAGTCAGAGAACTTGAAAATTACTTCCCAACATTACGTATTCTAAGTTTGAGAAGTATTACAAAATTCAGGATAAACGTTTCTTCAATTCCTAAAAATTTATTTTAGTATAAAAAATGGACTTAATCAGAGCTTCGCGAACCGGAAAGTTAGTTAATGTTAGAAAATTACTTTCCTCCGGTGTAGACCCTAATACTACTGATGAAAATAGTAATACAGCATTATACTGGGCATCTTATTACGGACACTTAGAAGTAGTTAAAGAATTACTTTTCCCTTCGGGCGGAGGGAAAGAAGCAAATCCCAATATTGCTAATGAAGAGGGTAGAACACCTTTGTCCAGAGCTTCTATTATTGGACATTTAGAAATAGTTAAAGAATTACTTACCGCCGGTGCAGATCCTAATATTGTTGATAACCAAGGTCGTATACCTTTACATGTGGCTTCTGGTAATGGACATTTAGAAGTAGTTAAAGAATTACTTTCCGCCGGAGCAGATCCTGATATTATCGATGAAGACGGTGAAACACCTTTGCACTGGGCTCTTGACGAGGAATATTTAGAAGTAGTAGAAGAACTTGAGAATTTCTTCCCAACGTTGCGTATTCTAAGCTTAAGGTCTATAAGAAAATTTAAAATATATTTTCCTTCGATGTCTAAATTTTTATTTTAATCAAAAAAAACTCATTTAATAAAATGAGTTTGATTTATGCTTCCATAATCGGAGATTCCGATCGTGTTAGGGAATTGCTTGCCACTCAGAGCGGTAGGGCGGAGCTCGACACTGTTGATCATTATGGTAACACACCTTTATACTGGGCTTCTAGTAATGGACATTTAGAAGTAGTTAAGTATTTACTCCGAGCGGGTGCGGATCCCAATATTACCAATAACACTGGTAGAACACCCTTGTCGTGGGCTTCTTATCAAGGATATTTAAAAATAGTTAAGGAATTACTTCACGCCGGTGCGGATCCTGATATTGCTCGTGCAAACGGTGGAACGCCCTTGTGGTGGGCTTCTTATCATGGACGTTTAGAAGTAGTTAAAGTATTACTTCGAGCGGGAGCAGATCCCAATATTGCTAATAGAGGTGGTAGAACACCTTTACAGGATGCTAGTAATGGTAAAATAATTGAAGAACTTGAAAATTACTTCCCATCATTGCATACTCTAAGTTTAAGGTCTCTAAGAAAATTTAAAATAAATATTTCTTCAATTCCCCGAGATCTATTATAAAAAAATTCATTTCCTTTAACTAAAGGAAAGAAAATGAATTTATTTGACGCGTCCAAAGTTGGAGATTTCGAGCGTGTTAGAGAATTATTAGCAGGAAGATGGTACAGATCGCGAGTAGATCCTAATATTGTTGATAAAAATATTCGAACGCCTCTATACTATGCTTCTGAAAGTGGACACTCAGAAGTAGTCAGAGAACTTTTATCAGCGGGAGCGAATCCTAATATTGCCGATAACCTTGGTGAAACACCTTTATTACGGGCTTCTGTTAATGGACATTCAGAAATAGTTAAAGCACTTTTATTAGCAAAAGCATATCCTAATATTACCGATAGACGCGAGTATACACCTTTACACCGGGCTTCCAGTAAAGGATATTCAGAAATAGTTAGAGCGCTTTTATTAGCAAAAGCGAATCCCGATGTTGTTGATGATCGTGGTACCACACCTTTACATTGGGCTTCTGGGCATGGACATCTAGAAATTGTTAAGGAATTACTTACCGCCGGAGCAGATCCTAATATTGCTGATACCGCAAACAAAACATCTTTGTACTGGGCTTCCGCTAATGGACATTTAGAAGTAGTTAAGGAATTACTTTTCGCTCAGGCAGATCCTAATATTGCTGATATATATGGTAGAACACCTTTGCGGTGTGCTTCTAACGATGGACATTTAGAAGTAGTTAGAGAATTACTTCGCACCGGAGCAGATCCTAAAATTGTTGATAGATATGGTGACACATCTCTGGATCAGGCTCTTGATAAGGGTCATTTAAAAGTAGTTAAAGAACTTGAGAATTTCTTCCCATCATTGTATACTCTAAGTTTAAGGTCTCTAAGAAAGTTCAAAATAAATATTTCTTCAATTCCTCGAAATTTATTGTAATTAAAATTCATTCAATGAATGAATTTGATACTATTCCAACTGAAAATTTATAAGTGGTCAAGGAATTACTTACCGACGGAACATATTATAATATTACTAATAAAGAGTGCAACATGTCTTTGTATCAGACTTCTAGTAATGGATATTTAAAATAGTTAAAGACTTGCTCACCAGGAGAACAAATTCTAATATTGTCGATAGAGATAGTAGAACACCTTTAGCTTCTTCAAAAAGAGTAGATGTAATTAGCGGGTGTGAGAATTATTTTCCATCCCTATTTATTTTAAGTTTATAATCCATAAGAAAAAATTAAAATTGGAATTCAATCAGATTCTGATATTTAATTTAAAAAAATGTCATATAAACCAAACTTAAGACATGCGTCTGAAACTGGGGATTTGAGTCGTGTTAGAAAATTACTTCGTAAAGGAGTAACATGGGGCCCTTATTACCATCAAGACCCACCTTTGTGGTTAGCTTCTGTTGGAGGACATTTAGAGGTAGTTAGAGAACTTTTGGCAGCCGGCGCAAATCCTAATATTACTAGAATCCTTGGTGAAACGCCATTGTATTGGGCTTGTCGTAAAGGATTCTTAGAAATAGTTAGAGAATTACTCGCCGCCTGCGGCGGTGGAGCAAATCCTGATATTGGTGATATATACGGTCATACACCTTTGTTCGGTGCTTCTGAGAACGGACATCTTGAAGTAGTTAAAGAATTGCTTCGTGTCGAAGGTAGACCCGAAGGGAAAGGAGCAAATCCTAACTTATTTGATATCGAAGGTGATACACCTTTGATCCGGGCTTCTTTTCACGGTCATTTAGAAATAGTTCGTGAATTACTTGCTGTCGGAGCACGTCCTGATATTGGTGATAGATTTGATAGAACACCTTTGTATTGGGCTTCCCGTTTTGGACATGTAGAAATAGTTAGAGAATTACTTTCCGCCATACCCGAAGGAACAGATTTTAATACTGGCCGTGATGAAACGCCGTTGTATTGGGCTTCTCGAAATGGACATTTCGAAGTAGTTAAAGAATTACTTTCCGCCATACCCAAAAAAGTAGATTTTAATATTGAACTGTTGTTGTATTGGGCTTCTCGAAATGGACATTTAGAAGTAGTTAAAGAATTACTTCTAAATGTCCATCTCACAAGAGTATATTTTAATATTGAACCGCCGTTGTATTGGGCTTCTCGAAATGGACATTTAGAAGTAGTTAAAGAATTACTTTCTACCATGCCCAAAAGAGCATATTTTAATATTGAACAGTCGTTGTATTGGGCTTCTCGAAATGGACATTTAGAAATAGTTAAGGCTCTTAAAGAACATAAGTAAATTTAAGGTAAATGTCTCCTTACTAAATGTATTTAAAAATTCATCTATTAAGATGAATTTAGATTTTTATTGGTAATAAAGAAAGTGAAACATTTAGTTTTCTTGTAACATTCAAAAATAGCACAAGCAAATTTAAGATAGATTTTACATCCTTACTTATTTTAAGTTCAAAATCCCTAACAAAATTTAAAATAGATTTTTTTCCTTGACTTTTAAAATTTCATCTTAATAAAATGAGTTTAATCGAGGCTTCCAGAGATGGAGATTTAGATCGTGTTAGAAAGTTATTAACAAGCAAATGGTACAAAAAGCGAGTAGATCCTAACGCCGTTGATAAATATGGTAACACACCTTTGATCTCGGCTGCTAGTAATGGACACGTAGAAGTAGTTAAAGAATTAATATTAGCGGGAGCAGATCCTAATATCCGTAAAAACGGGGATACACCTTTGATCGTGGCTTCTGTTAACGGACATGTAGAAGTAGTTAAAGAACTATTATTAGCACCAGTAGGGAAAGGAGTAGATCCTAATACTGCTGATGGTGGCGGTAGAACACCTTTGTATTGGGCTTGTTATAATTATCGTTTAGAAATAGTTAAAGTACTTTTATCAGTGGGAGCAGATCCAAATATTGCTGATAACGTTGGTCAAACGCCTTTGTTCCAGGCTTCCAATACAGGATACACAGAAATAGTTAAAGAATTACTTCGTGTTCCACCTTTAGAATCGGCATGGCCGATAGGCCCGATAGGCCCGGTAAGAGCAGATCCTAATATTGTTAATAAAGATGGTGATAGCCCTTTACATCGGGCTTCTTATTATGGACATTTAGAAATAGTCAGAGAATTACTTCGTAAGGGAGCTGATATTAATACTGCTAATAACAGTGGCTATACACCATTAATTATAACTTCTCGTATCGGACGTTTAGAAATAGTTAAGGAATTACTTACCGGGCCGTCCTCAGGGAAAAGAGCAGATCCCAATATTGCTAATAAAGCAGGTAATACACCTTTGATCTTCGTTTCTAATGATGGACATTTAAAAATAGCCAAAGAATTACTTCGAGCGGGAGCAGATCCTAATATTGCCAATACAGATGGTCAAACACCTTTAAGTTTGGCTATTTCAAAAAGAAATCCAAGCATAGTTAGGGAACTTGAAAATTACTTCCCATCGTTATATATTCTAAGTTTAAGAAGTATCGTAAAATTTGAAATATCCGTTTCTTCAATTCCTAAAAATTTATTATAATTTAAATTCATTTATTAAATGAATTTAATCGATGCTTCTCAAGCTGGAGATTTAGATCGTGTTAGAGAATTGCTTTACTCTCCACATTCACCTACCAGAAGCGACAAATCTGATAAAGGAAGGAGGAGAATAGATCTAAATATTATCGATGAAGAGGGTAATACACCTTTGTGGTTAGCTTCTTTTGGCAGACATTTAGAAGTAGTTATAGAACTTTTATCAGCGGGAGCTGATCCTAATATTGCTAATGTAGAGGGTTTTACTCCATTAATTGTAACTTCTTCCGAAGGATATCCAGAAATAGTTAAAGAATTACTTCGCGCCGGGGCTGATCCTAATATTGCTGATAAAGATGGTCAAACACCTTTATCATTGGCTTCTTATATTGGAAATTTAGAAATAGTTAGAGAATTACTCGCCGCCCGCGGCGGTGGAGCAGATCCTAATATTGCTGATAATGATGGTTATACACCCTTGTTGTGGGCTTCTCGTAGAGGACATTTAGAAATAGTTAGAGAATTACTTTCCGCCCCCGGCGGCGGTGCAGATCCTAATATCGCTAATAAAAACGACCAAACACCTTTGTTTTGGGCTTCTAATAATAAACACTTAGAAATTGTTAAAGTATTGCTTTCCGCAATGCTCGCAATGAAAAATGTAGATTTTAATATTGTTGATAAAAATGGTAATACAATTTTGTATATAATGTCTTATCGCGGATATTTAGAAATAGTCAGAGAATTACTTCGCGCAGGCGCGGATCCTAATATTGTTAATAAAAGTGGTTATACACCACTGGATCTGGCTTTTTCAAAAAAGCGTTTCGGAGTAGTAGAAGAACTTGAGAATTTCTTCCCGTCGTTACATATCCTAAGTTTAAGAAGTATACAAAAATTTAAAATATTTATTTCTTCGATTCCTGAAAATTTATTTTAATTTAATCTAATAAAAACTAATATAATTAAATCCATTTAATAAATGGATTTAAATTATGCTTCCGGGTTTGGAGATTTAAATCGTGTTAGAGAATTACTTCAAGAGGGTGTGGATCCTAATACTCCTAATGGAATTCGTAGAACACCTTTGTACGTGGCTTCTAGTAGTGGACACTTAGATGTAGTTATAGAACTTTTATCGGCAGGAGCAGATCCTAATATTGCTGACAGGAACGGCGATACACCTTTATACAGTGCTTCTAACATTGGACATTTAGAAATAGTTAAAGTATTACTCTCCGCCGAGGGTGGAGGGGCAGATCCTAACATTGCTAACGTGTACGGAGAAACACCTTTATTCGTGGCTTCTAAATATGGATATTTAGAAATAGTTAAAGTATTGCTTTCCGGGAGAGCAGATCCTAATATTGCCGATGAAGATGATGAAACACCTTTGTTCTGGGCTTCTAATAATGGACATTTAGAAGTAGTCAGAGAATTACTTCGGGTAGGAGCGGACCTTAATATTGCTAATCAACACGGTCAAACACCTTTAAGACAGGCTCTTGATAAGAGATATTTCAAAGTAGCTGACGAACTTGAAAATTACTTCCCATCTTTACTTCATTTAAGTTTACGGTCCCTAAGAAAATTTAAAGTAAATATTTCATCGATCCCCAAAAATTTTATTATAATTTAAAACTCATTCCTTTACTAAAGGAATGAGTTTAATTGACGCTTCTATAAGTGGAAATTTAGTTCCTGTTAGGAGATTACTTATCACAGGTGCAGATCCTAATGTTGCTGATTATTATCACAACACACCTTTACATTGGGCTTCCAGCAAAGGATATTTAGAAGTAGTTAAAGAATTACTTCACGTTCCTATCGGACCTGACAAAGGACCTGACGAAGGAAGGAAAAGAGCAGATCCTAATGTTGTTAATAAGTACGGTAGAACCCCTTTGTACTTAGCTTCTGAGAAAGGACATTTAGAAGTAGTTAAAGCATTACTTACAGCCGAGGGCGGAGGAGCAGATCCTAATATTGCCGATGACTATGATGAAACACCTTTATATTGGGCTTCTTATAAAGGACATTTAGAAGTAGTTAAAGTATTACTTCGAGTGGGAGCGGATCCTAACATTGCTAATAGCAACGGTGAAACACCTTTATATCAGGCATTTGAATGGGATCATTTAGAAGTAGTTGAAGAACTCGAGAATTACTTCCCATCTTTACATACTTTAAGTTTGATATTTCTAAGAAAATTTAAAATAAATATTTCATCGATCCCCAAAAATTTTATTATAATTTAAAAAACTCATTTCCTTTAGTTAAAGGGAATGAGTTTAATTGACGCTTCTAGAAATGGAGATTTAGTTACTGTCAGAAGATTACTTTACTCTTCGGCAGATGGGGAGAAAGTGAATCTTAATGCTGTTGATAGATATGGTCAAACACCTTTGTACATAGCTTCTGCTGAAGGATATTCAGAAATAGTTACAGAACTTTTATCGGCGGGAGCAGATCCTAATATTACCAGTAATGTTGGTTTCACACCTCTTGCCGTTTCTTCTTTTAAAACTGGACGTTTAAAAATGGTTATAGAATTACTTTTCCCTCCGGACGGAGGGAAAGGAACAGATCCTAATATTGCTGATGGCGATAATAGAACACCTTTATTATGGGCTTCTTATTATGGACGTTTAGATGTAGTTAAAGTATTAATTCGAGCGGGGGCAGATCCTAATATTGCTAACAAAGACGGTAGAATACCTTTATATTGGGCGTCTCATGATGGACATTTAGAAGTAATTAAAGTATTACTTCGAGCGGGAGCAGATCCTAGTGGTGCTAATAAATATGGTAGAATACCTCAGAATCAGGCCTTTGTCAGGGGTCATTTAGAAGTAGTTGAAGAATTTGAGAATTATTTCCCAACTTTACATACTTTAAGTTTACGATCTTTAAGAAGATTTAAAATAGACTTTTCATTGATTCCTGAAAATTTTATTTTAATTTAAACTCATTTAATAAATGAGTTTATCTGATGCTTCTCGAAACGATGAAATCGAAAATACTGAGAGAACTAGAAACAATAATCAGACGCTGCTATATTTCTTTTCTCGCGATGGAGATTCAGAAAGAGTTAAAGAATTACTTACCGATGGTGTAAATCCTAATATTGTTAATAAGTATGGTATCACACCTTTACGTATAGCATCTCAAAATGGAAATGTAGAAGTAGTTAGAATACTTCTTCAATACGGAGCTGATCCTAATAAAGACAATTGTTTAATTGTCGCTTCTAGTAATGGGGATTTAGAAATAGTTAAATTACTTTTAAGAGCTGGAGCGGATCCTAATATTAATCGCTTCAATGCTACACCTTTGTCCTTAGCTTCTATGTATGGTCATCTAGAAGTTGTTGAAGAACTTTTATCAGCGGAAGCAGATCCCACTATTCCCGACGTATCAGGCGATACACCTTTACATAAAGCTTCTGGTAATGGACACTTAGAAGTTGTTAAAGTGTTGTTGGCTGTTCCGGGCGGAGGGACAAATTCTAATATTGTCAATAAATTCGGTGAAACACCTTTACATAAAGCTTCTACTAAAGGACATCTAGGAATAATTAAAGTACTGTTATCCAACGAAGCAGATCCGGATATTGTTGATAAATATGGTCGTACACCTTCACAAAAAGCTCCGCCTAGAAAACGTTTAGAAATAACTAGAGAGTTCGAAAATTACTTTCCATCCTTACATATTCTAAGTTTACGATCTCTAAGAAAATTTAAAATAGACTTTTCATCGATTCCCAAAAATTTATTATAATAAAATGAACTTATTCGAAGCTTCCGAAAACGGAGATTTAGTTAATGTCAGAGAATTACTTTACGTTCACGAGCTTGACGAAGGACCTGACGAAGGAAGGAAAGGAGTGGATCCTAATATTACTGATGAAAATGGTCGAACTCCCTTGAGTTACGCTTCTCGCGAAGGACATTTAGAAGTAGTTAAAGAATTACTTACCGCCCCGCCCGGAGGGAAAGGAGCAGATCCCAATATTGCTGATGACTATGGTGAAACACCCTTGATCTTGGCTTCTCTTAACGAACATTTAGAAATAGTTAAAGTATTGTTATTAGCCGAGGCAGATCCTAATATTGCCGATAAAGATGGTGATACGTCGCTGCTTTGGGCTTATCTTAACGGAAATTTAGAAATAGCTAAAGTATTGTTATTCAACGGTGCAGATCCTAATATTGTTAATGAAGATGGTCAAACGCCTTTGTCCTGGGCTTCTAGTAATAAACATTTAGAATTAGTTGAAGAACTTGAGAATTACTTTCCAACCTTAAATAATTTAAGTTTAAGATGTATAAGGAAGTTTAGGGTAAATATTATCATCCTAAATTCGTTTTTAACAATCTGAAACGAATTAAGCAAATGTTATCATATTCCTTCAAATAAAGTGTGTGATATTTTTTAAAAATAATATGAAATTTACGACTGATTGTAATTCTACAAAGCATGCCTACGTTTGACGATGAACCTGAAGAACCTCAAAGTCAGTTTGAGAAAGACTTAGACAATTACGTGGATCTACTCCACAATAAATCTAGTGATGTCTACCCTTTGTTCGATATGTTAGATATCTTAGCAGAGAATATGACACCATTGGAAAGATTATTGTACGTTTATGGAGGTAATTTCCTAACACCTGCCGATTGTACTATTTTCACAGTTTGGACCCTCAAAAATGAAGATTTAACAGCCGGACAATGGTACAGAGAACTCAGACAGAACGAGCCACTTTGGAAAGATAAAGATGCTAATTATTTGAATAATTATCCCTTAGACGAAGCGGTTTTTCCGATGATTGATAAATACATTAAAGACCGAGGTTATGCTGGAGTTATTCTATCAGGAAATACTCATGAAGATGAGGATAATGATGAAGTTTGGCATTGTTTTGTATTGCTCCCAAATAATAAAATAATTAACTCTCATATGTTTGATTACGGTGTTAAATTATGGGATTGGGATTACGTCTCTAATTTAAAACAACTAGCCGAAGATCCATCTGCTTGGACGAAGGTATTCAATATAACTATTTCGGATGATACTAAAGTTCCAACCAAGTTATATATAAGTTTATTCTAATTTTTTCAACTCTCAGTTGAAAAAAACGTTAATGTACTAACGACTTTGGATTACGGGTTAAATATTAGTTAGATTCATTTTGTTAAAATGAGTTTAATTAACAGAAGCGTTAATGGGCAATTAGAAGTAGTTGAATTATTTGAGAATTACTTTCCATCCTTACTTATTCTAAGCTTAAGGAAATTTAAAATAGACTTTTCATCGATCCCTAAAAAATTACTATAATAAAATGAACTTAATAGATGCTTCTCGTGTTGGAAATTTAGAAGTAGTTAGGGATTTACTTTGCCCTCCGGGCGGAGGGAAAGGAGCAGATCCCAATATTACTGATGACTACGGCCATACACCGTTGATCTTGGCTTCTCTTAACGATCATTTGGAAATGGTTAAAGTATTGTTATTCAGCGGGGCAAATCCTAATATTGCCAATATATTTCATCGAACACCTTTGACCGCAGCTTCTTTTCGTGGAAATTTGGGAATAGTTAAAGAATTGCTCACCCGCGGAGTCAATCCCGATGTTACTACTGATTATAATATATCACCGTTATTCTTGGCTTCTCAGAATGATCATTTAGAAGTAGTTAAAGAATTACTTCACGCCGGTGCGGATTTTAATATTGTTAATCAATATGATCAAACACCTTTGCATATGACTTGTATTTATGGACATTTAGAAGTAGTTAGAGAATTACTTTTCATGGGGATGGATCTTAATATTGCTGATAAATATGGTAGAACACCGTTATACTTGGCTTCTTCTAATGGACGTTTAGGAGTGGTTAAGGAATTACTTCTCGGAAAAGCGGATCCTAATATTGCTAATAAAGATGATGAAACGCCTTTGTATTGGGCTTCTTATTATGGATATTCAGAAATAGTTAAAGAATTGCTCCGGGTGGGAGCGGATCCTAATATTACTAATCAATATGGTAGCACACCTTTGCACTGGGCTTCTCGCGATGGACATTTTGAAGTAGTTAAAGAATTGCTCCGGGTGGGAGCGGATCCTAATATCGCTAATGAAGACGGTCAAACGCCTTTATCCTCTGCTACTAATAATGAAGACTTAGAAATAATTAAAGAACTTGAAAATTACTTTCCATCCTTACTTATTCTGAGCTTAAGACGCTTAAGGAAATTTAAAATAGACTTTTCTTCGATCCCTAAAAATTTATTATAATAAAATGAACTTATTCGAAGCTTCTCGCGTTGGAAATTTAGAAGTAGTCAGGGATCTACTTCGAGACGTAGGTGTAGATCCTAATATTGTTGATGAAAATAGTCGAACATCTTTGGGTTATGCTTCTCATGAAGGACATTTAGAAGTAGTTAAAGAATTACTTTTCCCTCCGGACGGAGGGGAAGGAGCAGATCCTAATATTGCTGATGACTACGGTGAAACACCCTTGGGTTATGCTTCTCATGAAGGAAATTTAGAAATAGTTAAAGAATTACTTCGAGCAGGAGCAGATCCTAATATTGCTAATATATTTCATGGAACACCTTTGATCGCGGCTTCTGTTCGTGGACATTTAGAAATAGTTAAAGAATTGCTCACCCGTGGAGTCAATCCCAATGTTACTAGTGATTATAATATATCACCGTTATTCTTGGCTTCCCAGAATGGACATTTAGAAGTAGTTAGAGAATTACTTCTTGCCGGTGCGGATTTTAATATTGTTAATGGATGTGGTCAAACACCTTTATACGTTGCTTCTCGTAGCGGGCATTTACAAGTAGTTAGAGAATTACTTTCCATCGGAGCGGATCTTAATATTACTGATAAAAACGGTAGAACGCCGTTGTACTTGGCTTCTTGTAATGGACATTTAGAAGTAGTTAAAGAATTACTTCTCGGCAGTGCAGATCCTAATATTGCTAATAAATACGGTGAAACACCTTTGTTATGGGCTACTAATAATGGACATTTAGAAGTAATTAAAGTATTACTTCGAGCGGGAGTAGATCCTAGTGTTGCTAATGAAGATGGTCAAACGCCTTTATCCTCGGCTATTGATAATGAATATTCAGAAATAACGAAAGAACTTGAAAATTACTTTCCATCCTTACTTATTCTAAGCTTAAGACACTTAAGGAAATTTAAAATAGATTTTTCGACTATTCCTAAAAATCTATTTTATCCTTCAGTTAATTAAATGAATTTAATTGATGCGTCTCGGAACGGGAATTTAGTTCGTGTTAAGGAATTACTTTTCCCTCCGGGTGGAGGAAAAGGAGCAGATCCTAATATTGTTAATAAATATGGTAAGACACCTATATATGATGCTTCTGGTAGCGGACATTTAGAAGTAGTTAAAGAATTACTCCGTGCGGGTGCAGATCCTAATATTGTTAATGAATATAGTGAAACACCCTTGATGTTGGCTTCTAGCGGTGGACATTTAGAAGTAGTTAAAGAATTACTCCGTGCAGGGGCAGATCCTAATATTGCTGATATATTTCATGGAACATCTTTGACCGCAGCTTCTACTCGCGGACATTTAGAAATAGTTAAAGAATTGCTCGCCCATGGAGTCAATCCCAATATTATTAGTAATTTTAATATATCACCTCTATTATCGGCTTCTCAGTATGGACATTTAGAAATACTTAAAGAACTACTTCGTGCCGGTGCGGATTTTAATATTGCTAATGAATATAACCAAACACCTTTATATTGGGCTTCCGGAGGTGGATACTTAGAAATAGTTAAAGAATTACTTCACTTTCCTAATGGACCAGGAGGGAAAGGTGCGGATATTAATATTGCTGATAGTGGTGGTAGAACGTCTTTATTCCTGGCTTCTCGTAGTGGACATTTGGAAGTAGTTAGAGAATTACTTTCCGCCGGTGCGGATATTAATATTGCTAATAAAGACGGTGAAACACCTTTGCACTGGGCTTCTAATAATGGACATTTAGAAACAGTTAAAGAACTACTTATCGCCGGAGCAGATCCTAATGTTGCGGATAATAAAGATGAAACACCTTTGTACATGGCCGATTATAATAAACAATTTGAAGTAGTTAAAGAACTTGAGAATTACTTTCCATCCTTACTTATTCTAAGTTTAAGACACTTAAGGAAATTTAAAATAGATTTTTCGACTATTCCTAAAAATCTATTGTATCCTTCATTTAATTAAATGAATCTATTTGAAGCTTCCGAAAATGGAAATTTAGATCGTGTCAGAGAATTGTTAACAGGTGTGGACGGTACCGTCAGAGTAGATCCTAATATTGAGGATGAATACGGTCAAACACCTTTACTGTCGGCTTCCGCGTGTAATTGTTTAGAAGTAGTTAAAGAACTGCTTCGAGAGGGAGCAGATCCAAATATCCCTAATGACTATGGTTGTACATCTTTGCATCGTGCTTCTCGTAATGGACGTTTAGAAATTGTTAGGGAATTACTTAACGCTGGTGCAGATCCCAATACTGCCGATATAGATGATCGTACATCTACGAATCTGGCTTCTGATAGAGAAGTCATTAAAGAACTTGAGAATTACTTTCCATCCTTACTTATTCTAAGTTTAAGACACTTAAGGAAATTTAAAATAGATTTTTCGACTATTCCTAAAAATCTATTGTACCCCTCAGTTAATTAAATGAATTTAATTGATGCGTCTCGGAACGGGAATTTAGTTCGTGTTATAGAATTACTTACAGTCTCATCTGAAGGAATACGGAAAGAATGTCCCGATGTTGTCGATGAGGATGGTAATACACCTTTATTATGGGCTTCTCGTAGCGGGCGTTTAGATATTGTTAAGGAATTACTTCACGCCGACGCAGATCCTAATATTGCTGATAGGAGTGGTAGAACGCCTTTATTATGGGCTTCTCGTAATGGGCGTTTAGATATAGTTAAGGAACTTTTATTAAGAGGAGCAGATCCTAATATTGTAAATAAACACGGTAGATCACCTTTATATTGGGCTTCCCGTGAAGAACATTTAGAAATTATTAAAGTATTACTCGTCGCCGGAGTGGATCCTAATATTGTTGATGACAATGGTGAAACGTCTTTGGTTTGGGCTTCTTTACTCGGAAATTTAGAAGTAGTTAAGGAATTACTTATCGCAGGAACAGATCCTAATATTTCTGATAAGGAGGGTAGAACACCTTCGTTCTGGGCTGCTCGTGGTGGATATTGGGAAGTAGTTGAAGAACTTGAAACGTACTTTCCTTCCTTACGCGACTTAAGTTTAAGGAGAGTAAGAAGATTTAAAATAGTGGTTTCTGCAATTCCTGAAAAATTATTGGAATAAAAAACTCATTTAATAAAATGAGTTTACTCGAAGCTTCCAAAAGAGGAGATTTAGATCACGTTAGACAATTACTTTCCGCCGAGCCCGGAGGGAAAGGAGCAAATCCTAATGTTACTGATGAAGAAGGTCGAACACCTTTGTACATGGCTTCTCTGTTTGGACGTTTAGAAGTGGTTAAAGAATTACTTTCCGCCCCCGGCGGAGGAGCAAATCCTAATATTGCTACTAAAGATGGTAGAATACCTTTATATTGGGCCTCTTATTATGATCATTTAGAAATAGTTAAAGTATTACTTGCCGCCGGAGCAGACCCTAGTGTTGCTAATAAAAACGGTAATACACCTTTATTATGTGCTATCATTAATAAACATTTTGAAGTAATTGAACTACTTGAAACTTACTTTCCATCTTTAGTTCAATTAAGTTTAAGAAGTATAAGAAAATTTAAAATAGGGGTATCTTCAATTCCTGAAAATTTATTGGAATAAAAAATCATTTCCTTTAACTAAAGGAAATGAGTTTACTCAGGCCTTCCAAAAAAGGAAATTTAGATCACGTTAGGCAATTACTTCTTAGCAGGGCAAATCCTAATGTTACTGATGAAGAAGGTCGAACACCTTTGTTCTGGGCTTCTTATAATGGACATTTAGAAGTAGTCAAAGAATTACTCGCTGCCGGAGCAGATCCTAATATTGCTAACAACGACGGTAGAATGCCTTTATATTGGGCTTCTTATGATGGACATTTAGAAGTGGTTAAAGAATTACTCGCTGCCGGAGCAAATCCTAATATTGCTAATAAAGACGGTCTAACACCTTTGCACTGGGCTTCCGATAGAGGACATTTAGAAATAGTTAAAGAGCTACTTATCGCTGGGGCAGATCCTAATATTGTTAGTGCCAGGGGCAGAACGCCTTTATTCTGGGCTATTAAAAATAAACATTTTGGAATAATTAAACTACTTGAAACTTACTTTCCGTCATTACATGACTTAAGTTTAAGGAGTGTAAGAAAATTTAAAATAGTGGTTTCTGCAATTCCTAAAAATTTATTGGAATAAAATAGATTCATTTCCTTTAGTTAAAGGAAATGGATTTAATTGAAGCTTCCGAAAATGGAAATTTAGATCGTGTTAGACGATTACTTCTCGACGGAGCAGATCCTAATATCATTAACTTATATGGTAATACACCTTTATATCAGGCTTCTTATAGTAAACATTTAGAAGTAGTTAAGGAATTACTTTCCGCCCCTGGCGGAGGAGCGGATCCTAATAGTGTTAATATAAATGGTCAAACACCTTTGTATGTGGTTTCGCGTAACGGACATTTAGAAATAGTTAAGGAATTACTTGCTGCAGGGGCGAATCCTAATATTCCTAATCAATACGGTATTACGCCTTTGAATTGGGCTACCATTAATAAACAATTTGAAGTAGTTCAATTATTTAAAACTTACTTTCCGTCATTACATGACTTAAGTTTGAGAAGTGTAAGAAAATTTGGAATAAATGTTTCTGCAATTCCTAAAAATTTATTATAATTCAAACTTATTTCCTTTAGTTAAAGGAAATGGATTTATTCAGAGCCTCCAGATTTGGGATTTTAGCCCGTGTTAAATATTTACTTCACACCGAAGGAGTAGATCCTAATATTGTAGATGAATGCGGTGTTACACCTTTACACATGACTTCTTTTGACGGGCATTTAAAAACAGGCGAGGAATTACTTCGAGCGGGAGCAGATCCTAATATTGCTGCTAAAAACGGTGAAACACCTTCGGACTGGGCTACCTTTAATAAACATTCAGAAATGATTCAACTACTTGAAACTTACTTCCCGTCCTTAGTTCATTTAAGTTTAAGGAGTGTAAGAAAATTTAAAATAGATATTTCTCCAATTCCTAATGAATTATTATAATTCAAACTCATTTAATAAAATGAGTTTACTCGAAGCTTCCACAAAAGGAAATTTAGATCGCGTTAGATACCTACTTTCCGTAGGTATAGATCCTAATTTTGCTAACAACCGGAGACAAACACCTTTGCTCGGGGCTTCTTATAATGGACATTTAGAAGTAGTTAAAGAACTACTCTCCGCCCGGGCGGCGGAGCAGATCCTAATATTGCTGATGAGAATGATGAAACACCTTTGTATTGGGCTTTTATTAATGGACATTTAGAAATCGTTAAAGAATTACTTATCGCTGGAGCGAATCCTAATATTGTAGATGAATACGGTGTTTCACCATTGTATTTGGCTTCTATTAATGATAACTTAGAAGTAATTGAACTACTTAAAACTTACTTCTCATTCTTACATGACTTAAGTTTAAGGAGTGTAAGAAAATTTAGAATAGACTTTTCTTCAATACCCAAAAATTTATTGGAATAAAAAAATCCATTTCCTTTAACTAAAGGAATGAATTTATTCGTAGCTTCCATAAGAGGAAATTTAGACCGTGTTAGGGAATTGCTTTCCGTCGAACCCGAAGGGAAAGGAGCAGATCCTAATATTGCTAACAACGGCGGTAGAACACCTTTGTGGCTAGCTTCTGAGAGAGGACATTTAGAAGTAGTTAAAGAATTACTCGCCGCCGGAGCGGATCCTAATATTGCTAATCCACATGGTAGAACACCTTTGTATGGGGCTTCTTTTTATGATCATTTAGAAATAGTTAGAGAATTGCTTCGAGCCGGAGCGGATCCTAATATTACTGATACACACGGTACATCACCATTGTACTTGGCTTCCGAATATGGATATCCAGAAGTAGTTAAGGAATTACTTCGAACAGGAGCGGATCCTAATCTTGTAGATATACACGGTGAAACAGCTTTAATTGCAGCTTCTCGTGAAGATCATTCGGAAATAATTGAACTACTTGAAACTTACTTCCCATCCTTATTTATTCTAAGTTTAAGAAGTACCATAAAATTTAGAATAAATATTTCTTCAATTCCTGAAGTGGTATTAGAATAAAAAATTCATTTCCTTTAGTTAAAGAAAATGAATTTAATTGAAGCTTCTCAACACGGAGATTTAGTTCGTGTTAGAGAATTACTTTCCGCCGAGGGCGGCGGTGAAGATCCTAATTTTGCTGATATAGTTGGTCAGACACCTTTGTGGTGGGCTTCCGTAAATGACCATTTAGAAGTGGTTAAGGAACTACTTCGGGTGGGAGCGGATCCCAATATTGTCGATGAAGACGATGAAACACCTTTACACTGGGCTTCCGTAAGTGACTATCCAGAAATAAGTAAAGAACTACTTTCCGCCCGGGCGGAGGAGCGGATCCTAATAGTGTTAATATAGATGATCAAATGCCTTTGTTATTGGCTTCCAATAACGGATGTTTAGAAATTATTAGGGAATTACTTATTGCCGGGGCGGATCTTAATATTGCTAATCCGCAAGATAGAACACCTTTATTCCGAGCTTCTCGGAATAAAACTTTAGAAACAGTTAAAGAACTACTTGAAACTTACTTTCCCTCCTTACACGACCTAAGTTTAAGAAGTACCATAAAATTTAAAATAGTGGTTCTTCAATTCCTGACATTTTATTATAATTCTAATTAAATGAGTTTATTCAGAGCTTCCGTAAGCGGAAATTTGGTTCGTGTTAGAGAATTGTTAATAGGAATGAGTGACGGAGTAGATTATAATATTGTTGACGGAGATGGTAGAACACCTTTGTGGCTAGCTTCTGAGAGAGGACATTTAGAAGTAGTTAAGGAATTACTTCGAGCGGGAGCGGATCCTAATATTGCTAATCCACATGGTAGAACTCCTTTATATTGGGCATCTTATTATGGATATTTAACAATAGTTAGAAAATTACTCCGAGCCGGTGCAGATCCTAATATTGCTGATAAAAATAATAAAACTCCTTTATACTGGGCTTCTTGTCACGGATATTTAGACGTGGTTAAAAAACTTCTATTAGCCGGAGCAGATCCTACTATTCCTGATAAACACGGTAGAACACCTTTATATTGGGCCATTGACGAAGAACATTTAGACGTAGTTAAAGAACTCGAAAATTACTTTCCATCCTTACATATTCTAAGTTTAAGGAATATAAGAAATTTTAAAATAGACTTTTCCTCAATTCCTAAAAGCTTATTATAATAAAATGAACTTAATAGATGCTTCTATTAACGGGAACTTAGAAGAAGTTAAAGAATTACTTCGCGGCAGGGCAGATCCAAATATTGTTGATATACACGGTGAAACGCCTTTGCAATGGGCTTCTTATTATGGACACTTAGAAGTAGTTAGAGAATTACTTGCTGTCGGTGCAGATCCTAATATTGCTAATGTGTACGGTGAAACACCTTTGTTATCGGCTTCTTGTAATGGTAGGTTAAAAATAGTTAGAGAATTACTTTACGTCTTCGCTAGAAAAGATATGAAAGGAGCAGACCCCAATATTGCCGATGAAGATGATCAAACTCCTCTATTATTAGCTTCTCGTAATGGAAAATTAAAAGTAGTTAAGGAACTACTTCTTGTCGGAGCAAATCCTAATATTGCTAATAAATACGGTCAAACACCTTTGGGACGGCCTACCAATAATAAACATTTTAAAATAGTTAAACTACTTGAAACTTACTTCCCGTCCTTATGCGATCTAAGCTTAAAAAATGTAAGAAAATTTAGAATAGATGTATCTCCAATTCCTAAAAATTTATTGGAATAAAAAAATTCATTTCCTTTAGTTAAAGGAAATGAAATTATTTCAAGCCTCCATATGGGGAACATCAAAAGAAGTTAGAGAATTACTTATCGCCGGGGCAGATCCTAATATTACTGATGGGAGCGGTAGAACACCTTTGTGGCAAGCTTCTGTTAATAACCGATTAGACGTAGTTAAGGAACTACTCGCCGCGGAAGCAGATCCTAATATTGCTGATAGGGAGAATCAAACACCTTTGTACATGGCTTCTGCTAAAGGACATTTAGAAGTAGTTAAAGAATTACTGTTAGCGGGAGCAGATCCTAATATTATTGATAGGCACGGTAGAACACAGTTGTACTGGGCTTATGATAATAATCACTTAGAAGTAGCTAGAGAATTACTCGCCGCCGGAGCAGATCCTAATATTGCTAGTAAATACTGCGACAGTCCTTTACACTTAGCTTCCAGTAAAGGAGATGTAAAAATGATTAGATATTTATTATCAGCCGGCGCGGATCCTAATATTATCAATAAAAAGCATGAAACACCTCTATACTTGAGTTATCTGACGTCTTTTAAATATCATGGAGAATATTTAAAGGTATTTATAGAATTACTCGCAGCCGGAGCAGATCCTAATATTGTAAATGGCAACAATGAAACACTTTTATACTTAGCTTATCGTAAACAAGATTTAAAAACCTTTGAAAAATTACTTGCAGCCGGAGCAGATCCTAATATTGTAAATAAATATGGTTATACCCCATTGTATCGGGCTTGTCTTGAGGGGGATTTAAAAATAGTTAGGAAATTATTTACCGCAGGAGCAGATCCTAATATTACTGATAAAAAGGGTAACACTCCTTTACGTTATGTTTCTTCAGCGGAAAATTTAGAAATGGTCGAAGAATTGCTTCGTAACGGGGCCGATCCTAATATTGTTGGTAGGAGTAGTAGAACAGCTTTATTCTGGGCTTCCCATAAAGGATACTTAGAAATAGTTAGAGAATTACTTACCGCCGGGGCCAATCCTAATATTGCTGATAGGGGTGGTAGAACACCTTTGTATTGGGCTTCTCGTAGAGGATACTTAGAAATAGTTAAGGAACTACTCTCCGCACCTCCCGGACCTGACGAAGGAAGGATAGGAGCAGATCCTAATGTTGCCGATAGGGGTGGCAGAACACCTTTGTACTGGGCTTCTCGTAGAGGATACTTAGAAGCAGTTAAAGACCTACTGTTAGCAGGAGCGGATCCTAATCTTGCTGATGTAAACGGTCAAACACATTTACATGTGGCTTCTGGTAATGGATATTTAAAAGTAGTTAAAGAATTACTTTTCGCCCCGGGCGGTGGAGCAGATCCTAATATTGCTGATAAATACGGCGAAACACCTTTACTCCGAGCTTCTTATAACGGATATTTAGAAGTAGTCAGAGAATTACTCGCCTCTGGCGCAGATCCAAATATCGCTGATAAAGATGGTAGAACACCTTTAATCGAGGCTTACCACGAAGAAGATTTGGAAATAATTGCACTACTTGAAAATTACTTTCCATCCTTACGTATTCTAAGTTTAAGGACTATGCGAAAATTTAAAATAGACTTTTCCTCAATTCCTAAAAATTTATTGAATTAAAATGGATTTAATTGATGCTTCTCGTCTCGGAAATTTAGTTCGTGTTAGAGAATTACTCGTCACCGGAGTCGATCCTAACATTGTCGATGGATACGGTCTAACATCCTTATATTGGGCTTCTCGCAAAGGATACTTAGAAGTAGTTAGAGAATTACTCGCCGTCGGAGCGGATCCTAATATTGCAGATGAAGACGGTGAAACACCTTTGTATGTAGCTTCTGATAATGGACACTTAGAAGTAGTTAAGGAACTACTTGCCGCCGGGGCTGATCCTAATATTGCTGGTGAATATGATTATACACCTTTATTATCGGCTTCTTGTCAAGGACATTTAGAAGTAGTTAGAGAATTACTCGCAGCCGGGGCAGATCCTAATATTGTTGATGACTATGGTTATAGACCTTCGTATTGGGCTACCGTTAATAAACATTTTCAAGTAAGTGAATTACTTGAAACTTACTTTCCGACCTTGTGTGATCTAAGCTTAAGAAATGTAAGAAAATTTAAAATAGACTTTTCTTCAATTCCTAAAAATTTATTGGAATAAAATGGATTTAATTGATGCTTCTTGTCGCGGAGATTTAATTTGTGTTAGAGAATTACTCGCCGCCGGAGACGATCCTAATATTACTGATAAACACGGTCAAACACCTTTGCACTGGGCTTCTAATAAAGGACGTTTAGAAACAATTAAGGAATTACTCACCACCGGAGCAGATCCTAATATTGCTGATAATCGCGGTCAAACACCTTTGCACTGTGCTTCTCTTAACGGACAATTAGAAATGGTTAAGGAATTACTTACTGTCGGAGCGGATCCTAATATTGCTGATAAAGACGGGTGGACACCTTTATTTTCGGCTTGTCATTATGGACACTTAAAAGTAATTAGAGAATTACTTCGGGCGGGAGCAGATCCTAATATTGTTGATCGATATAGTAGAACACCGTTGGATTGGGCTACCGTTAATAAACATTTTCAAGTAAGTGAATTACTTGAAACTTACTTTCCGACCTTGTATGATCTAAGCTTAAGAAATGTAAGAAAATTTAAAATCGACTTTTCTTACATTCCTCAAACTTTATTATAATAAAAATCCATTTCCTTTAGTTAAAGGAAATGAGTTTAATCAGTGTTTCTCGTTACGGAGAGTTATATCATGTTAAATATCTCTTTCACCCCAAAGGAGTATATCATAATATTGCTGGTGGTACCACACCTTTAACCGAGGCTTCTAGTCGAGGACATTATAAAGTAGTTAAAGGATTACTTTCCACAGGGGCAGATCCTAATGCTACCGATGAAGATGGTAGAACACCTTTGTACTGGGCTTCTCGTTATGGAAAATTAAAAATAGTTAAAGAATTACTTTCAGTCGAGAATGGAGGAGCAGATCCTAATATTGCTGATAGGAGTGGTAGAACACCCTTGCACCTGGCTTCTCGTTATAAACAATTAAAAATGGTTAGAGAATTACTTTCCGCCGGTGCAGATCCTAACGTTACTGACAAAGACGGTAGAACACCTTTGTACTGGGCTTCTTATAATGGGCATTTAGAAGTAGTCAAAGAATTACTTGCCGCCGAGGCAGATCCTAATATTGCTGATAAAAACGGTTATACACCTTTATTCTTGGCTTTCAGTGGTGGATACTTAGAAGTAGTTAAGGAATTACTTTCCGCCAGGGCAGATCCTAATATTGCTGATAAAGATGGTAGAACACCTTTATTCTTGTCTCCTCGTCACAGACAATTAGAAATGGTTAGAGAATTACTTGCCGCCGGGGCAAATCCTAATATTACTGATAAAAATGGAGAAACACTTTTGTATTGCACTTCGAGTAGAGGGCACTTAGAAGTAGTTAAGGAATTACTTGCCGCCGGGGCAAATCCTAATATTATTGATAAAAACGGCGAAACACCTTTATGTTGGGCTTCTCGTTATAAACGATTAGAAATGGTTAGAGAATTACTTTCCGGCGGGGCAGATCCTAATATTGCTAGTAAATTTGGCTATACACCTTTGTATTGCGCTTCGATTAGAGGGCACTTAGAAATAGTCAAGGAATTACTTGCCGCCGGGGCAGATCCCAATATTGCTGATAAGGGCGGTAGAACACCTTTAATAGAGGCTTGTCGCCATGGACAATTAGAAATAGTTCAAGTATTACTTCTAGCAGGAGCAGATCCTAATATTGCTGGTGAAAAAGGTAATAAATCTTTAATCTTAGCTTTCGACGGTGGATACTTAGAAATAGTTCAAGCATTACTTCTAGCAGGAGCAGATCCTACTATTGCTGATAAACACGGTAATACACCTTTATTCGTGGCTTTCAGCGGTATACAATTAGAAATATTTGAATTACTTAAAACTTACTCCCCTGTCATTCTACGATTTAGGTCTAAGGAATATAAGAAAATTTAAAATCGACTTTTCTTATATTTCTGAAGGGGTATCGGAATATAAATCCATTTAATAAAATGGATTTAATTGGGGCTTCCACAAGAGGAAATTTAATTTATGTTAAATATTTACTTTTCACTGAAGTGGACCCTAATATTGTTAATGAAAACGGTCAAACACCTTTATTCTGGGCTTCTCATAATGGACATTTAGACGTAGTGAAGGAATTACTCCGTGCCGAGGGCGGAGGAGCAGATCCCAATATTGCTGATAAAGAAAGTGAAACACCTTTATTCTGGGCTTCTCATAATGGACATTTAGAAGTAGTCAAAGAATTACTTTCCGCGGGAGCAGATCCTAATATTGCTGATAAAGACAGTCAAACACCTTTATTCTGGGCTTCTCGCTATGGACGTTTAGAAGTAGTTAAAGAATTACTTACAATCGGAGCAGATCCCAATATTGCTGATGTTTACAATCAAACACCTTTATTCTTGGCCACCCGTAATGAACATTTTCAAGTAATTGAACTACTTGAAACTTACTTCCCGTCTTTACTTCATCTAAGCTTAAGAACTATGCGAAAATTTAAAATAAATACGTCTTCAATTCCTGAAGGGGTATTGGAATAAAAAACTTATTTTCTTTAACTAAAGGAAATGAATTTAATCGACTCTTCCAGAATTGGAAATTTAGCTCACGTTAAATATTTACTTTTCACTGAAGTGGACCCTAATATTGGTGATAAGGACGATAGAACACCTTTATTCTGGGCTTCTTATAATGGACGTTTAGACGTAGTGAAGGAATTGTTAGCCGGAGGAGCAGATCCTAATATTGTTGATAAAGAAAGTGAAACACCTTTGTATTGGGCTTCTTATGATGGACATTTAGAAGTAGTCAAAGAATTACTTGCCGCCGGGGCAGATCCTAATATTGCTAATATAGACGGCGAAACACCTTTGTTCTGGGCTTCGACTTATGGATATTTAGAAATAGTTAAAGAGTTACTTATTGGAGGAGCGGATCCTAATATCGCTGATATAAATGGTCGTACGCCTTTGTGGCAGGCCACTCGTAATGAACATTTTCAAGTAATTGAACTACTTGAAACTTACTTTCCGACCTTGTGCGATCTAAGCTTAAAAAGTGTAAGAAAATTTGGGGTAGATGTGTCTTCGATTCCTGAAAAATTATTGGAATAAAAAATCCGTTTCCCTTAGTTAAAGGAAATGAATTTAATCGAATCTTCCAGATTTGGGCTTTTAGTTCGTGTTAAATATTTACTTCACACTGAAGGAGTAGATCCTAATATTGCTAATGAAAACGGTGAAACGTCTTTGTTCTGGGCTTCTTTTAACAAACGCTTAGAAATAGTTGAAGTATTACTTTTCGCCGGAGCGGATCCTAATATTGCTGATGTTTACAATAGAACACCTTTATTCTGGGCTTGCCGTAATGGACACTTAGAAATAGTTGAAGTATTACTTCAGGCAGAAGCGGACCCTAATATTACCAATAAAAACGGACAAACACCTTTGTACTGGGCTTCTTATAGCGGACATCCAGAAGTAGTTAGAAAATTACTTTCCGTGGGAGTGGATCCTAATATTGCTGATAAACATGGCAGAACTCCTTTGTGTACCGCTTCTTATAATGGACATTTAGGAGTAGTTGAAGAACTGTTGTTAGCAGGAGCAGATTTTAATATTGCTAATGAAGACGGTGAAACACCTTTGTATTGTGCTTCGAGCCGAGGACAATTAGAAGTAGTTAGAGAATTACTTTTAGCAGGGGCGGATCCTACTATTGCTAATAAACACGGTAGAACACCTTTGAGAGTGGCCACTCGTAATGAACATTTTAAAGTAATTGAACTACTTGAAACTTACTTCCCATCCTTGCGCAATCTAAGTTTAAAGAGTATAAATAAATTTGGGGTAGATGTATCTTCAATTCCTGATAATTTATTCCAATAAAATATTTTATCCTTCATAAGAAGGATAAACTTATTTAAGTAAATCATTGAGACGTTTATGAACATCATTAATTTCTTTTCGATACCATGCAATATCTAATAGAACATCTTCTATATCATCTGAATCGAAAATAACGAGAGGTCCCTTTTTGGAATAAATCCATTCTATTCTCATTTTAGTGACAGGTTCTAAAGCTTCTTTTTCAACTTGCTTAGCTAAAGATAATACAACTTTATTTCTAGGAATATCAGAATAATCAGAGCTTCCTTTAATCCAACGTTTCATAATTAAATCCTCTATATCAGCTTTGGTAGGATCAGGTTTATCAGGTAAATCGTCATCATTTAACCACCCTCGAATAAAGTCTTCAATATAATCTTGAAGTAATTTAAATTTAGGTTTAGATAGTAAAGATTGACCTTTATAAACTATTTCATCAGTACGAGAATCTAACTCGATTCGGCTAGCTGAAGATGGAAATACTATAACTTTCTTACGATCTATTTCTCGAAGCCATGTTCCTTTAGTTGATCCATTCGAGTATAATATTCCATCTTGGAAAGAAATAGTTAGAGGAATAGATCGGAATGTTTCATAAATCCTGGATATTTGTTCATGCATTTTTTCGTTGAAGATACCCGGTGAGAAAAATATTTCGGTAATATAATCTAAGGGTGCACGCTCCAGAGCTTTAGCTAAAGTTGTATAACTTCCGCCTTGACGATGAAGAATTTCTAAGAATGCAGGGGAGTAATCGTATACATGAACATCCGAATATATTCCTGGTTCAGGTTTAACTCTAGGTTGTGATTGTTTAATATAATCAAATCCTGTAATAAATAATCCTGGATCATGTCTACAGATAGTCTTAGATACAAGGAAACGTTGGGGAGTTCCTGTAAATTCATCTGGATTGAGAGATAATGAAGCGGCGACGCGGAAAATAGATTCTCCTACTCCTTTAATCCATAATTCATATAATGCAATTGTATCACGCAATGAATATTCGGCCGCTTGGGTTAATAATTCAACATCTTCATCTTCTAATGCTTGATAAAATGTATCAATATCTAAACCTGTTTTTCCCTTTCCTGTAACATGAGAACTTACAGTATCTAATTTATGATTGATCAATGTTGGAAGATATTGTCGATAATAATACAGAAGATCTACATGAACTACGCCAGGCATCACTAAACTATTAACTTCCACTTCTTCAAATGTTGTTGAAATAATATTCTTAGTTGGGTATGATTTCAAATTTGTAATTTGAGAAAATGGAGGAATTTGAAGATTCAGAAGTTTAGTGCGTTGTATTAAGTACGGTAAATCGTAACTTTTACCGTTATAATCTACTAACGTTTTAGGTCGGAAAGTATTAAGTGTGTTAAAGAACGAATCTAATAATTTCTCTTCTGATGGAAGAACAACAACTTGATATTCGAACTCTTCAGTTGTAAATAACTCTTTAGATCTAATACTATTAATATCTAAAGAATTCCATCCTTCGCTTCCATTGGGAAGTGTAGTCCCATTTAATAAAAGATAAGCATTAGCAATTCCATTTCTTAAAGTAACTACTGAAATAGCTATAACTTCATCACTTAATTTGGTTGCTTCAGTAAAATTACCCGACGGAGAATAAACTTCAAGATCATAAAGAAGAACATCTGCAAACCAACCTACAGATTTAAATTCTAATGCTTCAGGATCATCAGATTTAATTCCTTCAATATTAGAAGGATGAATAGTAATAGAATAATCACAAACAGAATAATTAGATTTATTGAGATATTGGAAGTTACCAATCCTGATAAATTCCGATGTTATATTTTGCCACCACCCCAATGAAGGTTTCATACCAGCTGGATCTATTGTATAATGAAGAGATGATCCAGCTTGACTTAATATTGGATTTCTGAATATAACTGCTCTTGGATTGTGTTCCGAAAGTCTTATTTCAGATGGATCTAATTGAAAATTCTCTACTATCTCATCGACATCTTCGTCTAGTAATTGTCTATCTACAATGAACGACTCAATATGAGGAATTGAAATATAATAACTCTTTCCATTTTTATCCATGCCAAATGCTTGAAGAGCAGGATGATCACCTCTAACTTCATTCCAAGTTCCAATTCGTAAAACTAAGGAATCTGCCATTTAATAAACATCTTTATTTTTTTCTAGAAATATCATTTAATGATCGTGTATTATGGCGTCATAATTTAGGATTTTATGTATTCATATGAGGGTCTTAGAAGTTTTCCAACTTGTCGGACTGTGAAACCTTATATTGTAATATGGATGAAGGATATTTTGATTATTTGAGAGTGTATCAAATAAATTCTTAGTATACGTTCATGAAGTATTTAAAATAAGAAAATTATTTAGGGT
>C687J35021_10000557_pt1 | contig 29320 bp, 20 predicted proteins | sample RifCSPhighO2_12_FD_35021 | JGI IMG/M metagenome (IMG submission 35021) | reverse complement strand
GTGCAGGTGCAGGTGCAGCAGCAGCGTTGGATGTCGGTGCACTGGCTGCAGGGAGGTCCGGCGGTGCAGGGGGCTGGCCGGACAGGCTGCCCTGGGGCAGATACCAGTAGGCGGCCGAGGCCGCGCCCACCAGCACCAGATTGAGCAAGGCCAGGCCGATGAGCCGTTTCCAGGAACTGGCCTGGCGGCCCAGTTGCGCACAGGCTTCGGGGATGGTGCGTGTGGCGGCCAGTGCCCGGGCGATGCGCTTGCGGATTTCGGTGTGCAGCACGGCGTCACCATAGAGCCCGGGCAAGAGGAAGGCCAGTGCCGCGAAAACGGCGATCAGCCCCCATTGCACGGCATCGGGCCATTGCAGCATGGGGCGGGCCACGCCGAAGACCAGCAGTGCCAGTCCCTCCACGGCCGCCACGTAGACCAGGGCGGCGCTCCACAGGTGGCGCAGTGCCATCCAGTTCAGGGTGCACGCAAAGGCGGCCCAGTTCCAGCCGGGGCGGGTGCGGCCCATGGCGTCAAACCGGGCAAACCGGGGAAGGTAACGCTCTGCATTGACCGGCCCGATGGCTGCGCGGTAGAGCGTGGTCATGGCGCTCTCCGAGGCGTCGGGCGTGGGGGGGGAGAAGGAGGCAGCAGATTCCTGGTACGCGGGCATGGCCGATTCTGGCATGGCCGCAGGCGTGAAGCCAGAGGATTGCAGTGAACGCAAAAATGCCCACAGGGCTTGCGCCTCGTGGGCCGACCGATGGAGGGAACCTGAGAGATTAGCTGCGGTTGCCGGTGGCAATCGTGCCAGCGCGTGCGGCGGCCGTGGCATCGGCGCGCACGTCAGCGCGGCGGACCTGAGAAGGCGTGGCGTTCTGCGTGTCGGCCACGTAAAAGTTCTTGAAGTGGGACACGGCCTGGACGGCTTCGGCCTGCACCTCGGCGCGGGTACGGGTGGATTGGAAGCCGGCTTCGAAGTCGGTGCCATACAGGTCATTGGCCTGAGCGCCGAACGAAGCCAGGGCAGCCACAGCGGCGACGGAGAAGATGCGGGATACGGTCATGGTGAAGTCCTTCAAAAAAGTGTTTCGGGAACCGGGCCCGCAGCCAAGGAGGCATGCTGCCGATCCGGGTCGGTGAGTGGCCGGGTAGGCCGTGTCTCATCGATGGGTTGAACTGTACGCCGCATGAGTTCAAAGAAAAACTACTTGGTATCAAACTGACTGTTCCAGTATTTGAAATAATAGGGGGCTTGAATTCCGGCATTCACCACAGGTTTACTGTTCGCCCTACCATGGCGTTCTCAAAACCGATGCCGTGGGCTGCCATGACCAAAACCCTGAAGATTGACTTTGTGTCTGATGTATCCTGCCCGTGGTGCGTCATTGGCCTGCGGGCACTGCAGCAGGCCGCCGACCGGCTGAAGGACGAAGTGACGCTGGATCTGCATTTCCAGCCTTTTGAGCTCAATCCGCAGATGGGTCCGCAGGGGCAGGACATTGGCGAGCATCTGCAGCAGAAATATGGCGCCTCGGCCGAGCAGCGCGAAGCCACCCGCGCCGCCATTGCCGCGCGCGGTGCCGCGTTGGGTTTCACGTTCACGCCGGGTGCGCGCGGCCGGATCTACAACACCTTCGACGCACACCGCCTGCTGCACTGGGCTGGTGAGCAAGGGCAGCAGTTGCCGCTCAAGCAGGCCCTGTTTCGTGCCTACTTCACCGAGGGTGAAAGTCCGGGAAGCCATGAGGTTCTGGTGCGCCTGGCCCGCGAGGTGGGGCTGGATGCCGACGCGGCACGCGAGGTGCTGGCATCTGGCCGGTATGCCGACGTGGTGCGTGAGCGCGAGCAGTTCTACCAGCAGCAGGGCATTCACGCGGTGCCTGCGGTCATCATCAACGACCGCCACCTGATCCAGGGCGGTCAGCCGCCCGAGGCGTTCGAGCAGGCATTGCGGCAGATTGCTACTGAAATATGAGCTGCTGGCGCTTGATTTGATTGGGTTTCAGATTGAAAAATATCTGAAACGCTTTGAAAAAAGCGCAAGCAGCTACGTTTTCAGGAGCATCAGGGCTTTAGCGGGATAGGTGTTTCCCGCCCCACCGGTACGGCCGTCACGCTGTTCTGCGGTGATCCGTCAATGAGTTTTTCCGAATAGGTCAGGTAGACCAGCACGTTGCGGGAAGGGTCCACCATGCGCACGATGCGCAGGCGCTTGAACAAAATGGACATGCGTTCGCTGAACACTTCTTCCTGCTTTTTGAGCGGCCCCGGAAAACTGAGGGGTCCGACCTGACGGCAGGCGATGGAGGCTTCAGCGCGGTCTTCGGCCAGGCCCAGCGTGCCTTTGATCCCACCGACGCGCGCCCGCGAGACATAGCAGGTCACGCCCTGCACGCCCGGGTCGTCGTAGGCTTCCACAAGGATGTCGTGGTCGCGGCCAATCCACTGGAAGGCGGTATCGACCGTACCGATTTTGTCTGCCGCGACGGCATGCCCCAGACTGCATAGCGCCAGGGTGGCCAGTACAGTGCGCAGTGCGGTAGGGCACTTCATGGCGCGGCCCCAGCGGCTTGTCCGCAGCACCGGGCCAGGTGCGCCAGGGCTTCCTCGACCTGGTCCACCAGCACCAGGCACAGGTCGCCGGGCTGCAGGCGTGACAGCGCCGTGTCGATGGCCACAAATTCGCCCCGGATTTCTTCCACATGGCGCGTGCGGGTGGCGCCTTGCAGCCCCTCGCGCAGCAGCGCCACCACCTCGCCATCGGCGCGGCCGCGCTGGGCTGCGTCCTGGTACAGGAACACATCGTCAAAGGCAGCGCCCAGGATGACCGTCTGTGCACGAATGTCCTCGTCGCGCCGGTCCCCCGCGCCGCTGATGACCACGCTGCGGCGCTTGCCGGGCAGAGCATCCACGGCCTGCACCAGGGCGCGCATGGCGTCCGGGTTGTGGCCGTAGTCGGCGATCACGGTGGCGCCGCGGAAGTCCATCACATTGAAGCGGCCGGGCGCGTTGTCGCTGTCGTTGACAAAACCCGAGAGGCCTCGGCGGATGGTCTGCCAGGGCAGGCCCACCCCCCAGGCCGCGGCCACGGCCGCCATCACGTTCTCGACCTGGAAGGCAATCCGGCCGTTGCGCGTGATGGGCACGTCGCGCAGGTGGATGGTCTCGCGCCACGAGCCTTCGGCCGCCACGATGGAGTCGCCATCGACGTACACGGTGCGGTGGCCCTGGGCGCGGTGCGTAGCCATCAGGGGATGGTGGCGGTCGCTGGCAAAGTAGATGATCTTGCCCGGGCAGGCCGTGGCCATGGCCGCGACGATGGGATCGGTGGCGTTGAGCACGGCATAGCCGTTGCTGGCCACGTTCTGCACGATCACGCGCTTGAGCACGGCCAGGTCGTCCACCGTGGTGATGTAGTTCAGGCCCAGGTGGTCGCCTTCGCCGATGTTGGTGACCACCGCCACCTGGCAGCGGTCAAACCCCAGGCCTTCGCGCAGGATGCCGCCGCGCGCCGTCTCGAATACGGCGGCGTCCACCTCGGGGTGCAGCAGCACGTTGCGCGCGCTTTTGGGGCCGGAGCAGTCGCCGCTGTCGATCTGGCGGCCGTTGACGTACACGCCGTCGGTGTTGGTCATGCCCACGCGCAGGCCCTGGGCGGTGAACAGGTGCGCGATCAGGCGTGCCGTGGTCGTCTTGCCGTTGGTCCCCGTCACGGCCACGGTGGGGATGCGGCCATCGTCGCCATGCGCGTAAAGGCGGTCCACCATGGCCTGGCCCACGTTGCGCGGCTTGCCGTAGCTGGGGGCCAGGTGCATGCGCAGTCCGGGGGCCGCGTTCACCTCCACAAAGCCGCCGCCCTGCTCTTCGAGTGGGCGCAGCACGGTCTCGGCCACCATGTCCACGCCGCAGATGTGCAGACCCACCATCTGGGCGGCTGCCACGGCGCGGGCGGCCACCTCGGGGTGCACGTCGTCGGTCACGTCGGTCGCGGTGCCTCCGGTGGAGAGGTTGGCGTTGTTGCGCAGCACCACGCGCTGGCCCTTGGCGGGAACGGCGTCGGGTGTCAGGTCCTGGGCGGCCAGGCGTGCAAGGGCAATGTCGTCCAGCCGGATCTTGGTGAGCGACGTGGCATGGCCCTCGCCCCGGCGTGGGTCGAGGTTGACCAGATCGACCAGCTCGCGCACGGTGTGCTGGCCGTCGCCCAGCACCTGGGGTGGCTCACGCCGGGCAGCGGCCACCAGCTGGTCGCCCACCACCAGCAGGCGAAAGTCGTGACCGGGCAGAAAGCGCTCGACCATCACGGTGCCGTACTCCACAGCGTTCTTGTAGGCCTCTTCAAGCTGGGCGCGGTCGGTGATGTTCACCGTGACGCCCTTGCCCTGGTTGCCATCCTGGGGCTTGACGACCACAGGCAGGCCGACCTTGAGCGCGACTTGCCAGGCTTCGTCCACCGTCTCGACGGGCTGGCCCAGCGGCACGGGTACACCGGCGGCGTGCAGCAGGCGCTTGGTCAGGTCCTTGTCCTGGCCGATGGATTCGGCCACGGCGCTGGTCGAGTCGATTTCGGCGGCCTGGATGCGGCGCTGCTTCGAGCCCCAGCCAAACTGCACCAGGCTGCCCCGCGTGAGGCGGCGGTAGGGGATGCCGCGTGCCACGGCGGCCTCCACGATGGCGCCGGTGCTCGGGCCCAGACGTTCGTCTTCGTCGAGTTCGCGCAGGGCGGCAATGGTGGCGTCGGCATCGAATTCGCCCTGGCCGAGGGCGGCCTGGATGAGCTGCTGGGCATCCTCAAAGGCCTGGCGCCCGACGGCTTCTTCGCTGTATTCCACCACCACCAGGTAGACCCCGGGGTCGATGGTGGGGGTGGTGCGGGCAAAGGTCACCGGGCAGCCCGCCTGGGCCTGCAGGGCCAGTGCGGCGGTCTGCAGCACATGGGCCAGCGACAGATCGGTGTCGCCGCCTTCGGGGTGCAGTACGCCGATGGCGGGGAACAGCGCGCGCAGCCGTGCTTCGAAACCATCGATCTGCGCCATGGCGCGCTCGGATTCGGTGCAGGCCACCACGGCTTCAATGGCCAGGTGGCGGCTCCAGAGATTGGGGCCGCGCAGGGCCCTGATGCGGGATACATCCATGGGTTGGGTCTTTCAGTCTCTCAGGCGCTGGCTGCATCCGTGGCAGCTTGCTCGGGTTCGAAGGTCTTGATACCTGCGGCAATGAGGTCGGGCGAAATATCCAGTGCCCAGGCCGTGGCAATGGCCGCCAGCAGGCTGTCGGTGTCGGGCGCCACGGCATTGCGGCCGAAGGTCAGATCGGACAGGCGGCCCAGAACATGCTCGGTGTGGCCTGTGGCCAGTACGACACGGGCGTTCTTCACGCACACGGCGCGGCCTGACTCCTCATCGGCGCGGTGCTCCACGATGACGGGCAGGTTGGCGTCCTGTGCGTACAGCACCACACTGCCGTCGCACAGGGGCGCCAGAGCAGCGACCTGGGCCTCGGCGGCGTTCAGGACGGCAGCACCGTGGCCGAGCACCACATCCACCTGGGTGCGCAGCACCTTGGTCATCTGTTCCTGCTCGTGCACGTCGAATGCTGCCAGCTGCTCCACACCATCCATGTCGGTGACCACGCCTACCTGGCAGCGGTCATAGGCCAGGCCGTCCTGCAGGATGGTGCCGGCGTCGTTTTCGATCACGGCGGCCTGCACCATCTGGTTCATCAGCAGGCGGTGCGCTGCCTCCCAGTGCGCACTGTCGGTGGTCTCAACCCGGCGCTGGTTGAGGAACAGGCCCTCGCGGCAGGCCACGCCCGTATGCCGCCCGCTCAGGTGCAGCAACCAGGCCACCAGGCGGGCAATGGTGGTCGTGCCCCGCGTGCCTGCCACCCCCACAACGGGGATGCGTCCCGCATCCCGGGCATGTTCTTCGGAAGGGAAAAGATGCTCCACGATCGCCTGGCCCACGGGACGGGGGGCGCCCACGGCGGGCTTGAGGTGCATCAGCAGGCCAGGGCCGGCGTTCACCTCCACGATGGCGCCGCCCTGGCTGTGCAGCGGCCTGGAGATGTCCTGCGCCACCATGTCGATACCGGCAATGTCCAGGCCCACCACCTTGGCGGCCAGTGCAGCGATGTAGGCCACCTCGGGGTGCACGTCGTCGGTGCAGTCCACTGCCACGTTGCCGTTGCGCTGCACCACCACCTGGCGGCCTGTGGCGGGCACGGCATCGGCGTCGAGGTCCTGGCGCTTGAGTTCAAGTTGCACTTTGGTGTCGGTGGCCAGGTCGATGATTTCGAGGGGGTATTCCTCTTCGTAGCCGCGGCGCGGGTCGGAGTTGAGCTGGGTGTCGATCAGTTCCCTGACGGTGGAGCGGCCGTTGCCCGTGATGCTGACCACTTCGCCGCGCGCGGCGGCCACCACTTTGCCGTCCACCACCAGCAGGCGGTGTTCGTCGCCGGGGATGAAGCGCTCGACCATCACATCGCTGCCCTCGGGGTAGGCCACGTGGTAGGCCGCTTCAATGTCGGCCTGCTTGCGCAGGTCCAGCGTCACGCCCCGGCCGTGGTTGCCGTCCGACGGCTTGACGACCACGGGCAGGCCGATGTCCTGCGCGGCCTCCCAGGCTTCCTCGGGGCTGTGGACGACCTGGCCTTCTGGGATGGGCACACCGCAGGCTTTGAGCAGGCTCTTGGTCAGGTCCTTGTCGGAGGCAATGCCTTCGGCGATGGCGCTGGTGAATTCGCTCTCGGCCGTCCAGATGCGGCGCTGTGCGGCGCCGTAGCCCAGTTGCACCAGGTTGCCATCGTTCAGGCGGATGTGCGGAATGCCGCGGTCGGTGGCGGCCGTCACGATGCAGGCGGTGCTCGGGCCAAGGTAGCGGTCGTCCACCTCGGTGCGCACCTTGCCCACGGCGGCCTGCACGTCAAACGGCTCATCGTTGATGGCGGCCATGATCAGGCGGTGGCCCTGCTCCAGCGCCACGCGCGCGACGCTCTCGTCGCGCGCCCGAAACACCATGCGGTACACGCCGCGCACCGAGGTGCTGCGTGTCTGGCCAAACCCCGTGGGCATGCCGGCCAGGTTGAGCAGCTCGATGACGATGTGCTCCAGCACATGCCCGCACCAGGTGCCCTCCTGCAGGCGCTGCAGGAAGCCGCCGCGCTCGCCCACGCCGCAGTGGTGTTCGATCAGGGCAGGCAGCCAGGCCGTGAGCCGCTCATTGAACCCCGGCAGGGTGTGGGAGGGATGGTCCTCCAGCACGCCCAGGTCCAGCCAGACTTCGAGCACCGGACGGTAAGTCCAGAGGTTGGGGCCGCGCAGATAGTTGATGCGCAGCAGTTGAATGTCGTTGAATTTCGCCATGGATTGCAGCGGAGGAGGGGGCGGCCTTGTACGAGGGCGTTGGAGGAAAACGGGAGAAACGAGAATGCGAAAGGATTGTGCGCCAGTCTGCCCTCAGTCGGTGTCAGCGAATGCAGGGGCACAGGCGTTACGGTGGGATGCCATTGCACGCCTGAGCGTCGCTTCGGGGAAAATTCGCGCTTGTGCGCAGACCGGCGCCGCGGGCGGCCGGGGGCGCAAATACCAACCAAAATGCAACATCACCATCCTGTGGACGCCTTCGGTGTCTTGAATGGCCCCTTGGGGGCCGGGTTGCGGGCCATGCTCGCTCCCGAAGAAAACGTACGGGCCGCCCTGGAGGTTGACCTGAGCGCCGATCTGCGTTTTGGCACCGGGTTGGTGGTGGTGACGCCGTCGCGCCTGCTGGCCTGCGATCCCGGCTCCGGTGCGTGGCAGGACTGGCCCCTGCGGCCGGGGCTGGCGCTGCGCCTGCTGGATCACGGTGGGGTCGGGACGCTGGAATTGCACGACACCGACCGGCGCCTGGCGTTCTGGCGCTTCACCCTCGGCGTTCAGGCCCAGGCGCTGCGGTTGGTGCAGCGGTTCGAGCAACAGGTCGAGCGCCTGGCGCTGCCGCACACGGCACCCACAGAGGACGCCGAAGAGGCCCGTTGCCCCGCCTGCCATGCCCTGCTGCCCCCCGATACCGAAGAGTGTCCCGCCTGCGCGCGTGCCCAGCCGCCCCAGCCTTCCACCTGGGTGTTGCTGCGCCTGTGGCGCTTTGCGCGCCCTTACCGCATGCAGCTGGCAGCAGGGTTCGGCCTGACGCTGGCCTCCACGGCGGCCACGCTGGTGCCGCCGTATCTGACCATCCCGCTGATGGACGACATCCTGATCCCGTTCCAGAACGGCCAACAGATCGAGCCCGGTCTGGTGCTGCTCTACCTGAGCGGCCTGCTGGCGTCGGCCCTGGTGGCCTGGGGGCTGGGCTGGGCGCGCACGTACATCCTGGCGCTGGTGTCCGAGCGCATTGGTGCCGACCTGCGCACCACCACCTATGAGCACCTGCTTCGCCTCTCGCTCGACTATTTCGGCGGCAAGCGCACGGGGGACCTGATGGCCCGCATCGGTTCGGAAACCGATCGCATCAACGTTTTCCTGTCGCTGCATGCGCTCGATTTCATCACCGACGTGCTGATGATCGTCATGACGGCGGTCATCCTGTTTTCCATCAACCCCTGGCTGGCACTGGTCACGCTGGTGCCCCTGCCCTTCATTGGCTGGATGATCCACACCGTGCGCGACCGCCTGCGAACCGGCTTCGAGAAAATCGACCGGGTCTGGAGCGAGGTGACCAACGTGCTGGCCGACACCATCCCCGGCATCCGCGTGGTCAAGGCCTTTGCCCAGGAAAAGCGCGAGGCCCAGCGTTTCCGTGATGCCAACCAGCACAACCTGGAGGTCAACGACAAGCTCAACAAGACCTGGAGCCTGTTCACGCCCACCGTCTCGCTGCTGACCGAGATCGGCTTGCTGGTGGTCTGGGGGTTTGGTATCTGGCTGGTCTCCAGGAGCCAGATCACGGTGGGCGTACTCACGGCTTTCATTGCCTACATCGGGCGGTTCTATGGCCGGCTCGACTCGATGAGCCGCATCGTCTCGGTCACCCAGAAGGCGGCCGCCGGTGCCAAGCGCATTTTTGACATCCTCGACCATGTCAGTAACGTGCCCGAACCGGCCCAGCCCGTGCGGGTGGGCAAGGTCCAGGGGGCCATTGCCATGCGCGGCGTGGGCTTCCGCTATGGCAGCCGGGCGGTCATCAAGGACATGGACCTGGATATCCGTCCCGGCGAGATGATCGGTCTGGTGGGCCACAGCGGCTCTGGCAAGAGCACGCTGGTCAACCTGATCTGCCGCTTTTACGATGTGAGCGAGGGCTCCATCCAGCTCGACGGCATCGACATCCGGCGCTTTTCGGTGGTGGACTACCGGCGCCATATCGGTCTGGTACTGCAGGAGCCCTTCCTGTTTTTCGGCACCATCGCCGAGAACATCGCTTACGGCAAGCCCGATGCCACACGCCAGGAAATCGTGGCCGCCGCGCGCGCTGCCCATGCGCATGAATTCATCCTGCGCCTGCCCCACGGCTATGACTCGCTGGTGGGCGAGCGCGGCCAGGGGCTGTCGGGCGGTGAACGCCAGCGCATCAGCATTGCGCGCGCATTGCTGATCGACCCGCGCATCCTGATCCTGGACGAGGCCACCTCCGCTGTGGACACCGAAACCGAGAAAGAAATTCAGAAGGCGCTGGACAACCTGGTGCAGGGCCGCACCACCATCGCCATCGCCCACCGCCTGTCCACCCTGCGCAAGGCCGACCGGCTGGTGGTCATGGACCGGGGCGAGGTTGTCGAAGTGGGCCCGCACGACGAACTGATGGAAAAGCAGGGCGCCTACTGGCGGCTGTATGAAGCCCAGGCCCGCCGTGCCGAGGAAGACGCCCAGGCCGCCGGTGTGCTGCTCGACAGCAGTCTGTTGCACCCGACGCACCCCGCCGGTAACTCCTGAAGCAAAGTCTTTTCATGCCGTCCAACGCCTCCCTCTCCTCCCTGCAAATGCGCCGTGACGCCCATGGCCGCCTGGTGCTGACCCTGCCCGATGGCACGGCGCACCTGGGCGTGCTGCCGGTGCGCGCCTTTCCGCTCGCCGCACCCGACGAAGGCCTTTCTCTCGTGGGCTCCGATGGGCACGAACTGCTCTGGCTTGACCGCCTGGACGATCTTCTCACCGAGTCCCGCCGTCTGGTTCAGGAGGAGCTGGCAGCGCGTGAGTTTGTGCCCACTATCACCAAAATTATCGGTGTATCTAGCTTCTCAACACCGAGTACCTGGAATGTCGAGACCGATCGCGGCCCGACGCAGTTCGTTCTCAAGGCCGAGGAAGACATTCGCCGCCTGCGTGGGCGCACGGCATTGCTGATCGCCAGCGGCGCGGGCGTGCACTACGCCATTGCCGACAGCGCGGTCCTGGATCGCGCTTCACGCCGTCTGCTTGAACGATTCTTGTGACCGTTTTCCGGGGGGGGGCAGGTCCGGTGCAGGAGTCAGTGAAAACCCTTAATTTGTGGCAATTGGTAAAAAAGAGCTCAACTTACCCTTCTTTTTGCCGTAATAGGTGAACGAGATGGGGCTAGAGCCGTTTCGCTTTTCTTATCAACCGAGGCCACTGTCATGCAACTGCCACCTGTAGACCGATCGCCGATCTGGCGTCCCCAGGGCGCTGATTTGTATTCCACCGGGGCTTCTGGTGCGGTGCCGGTGCGCCCCATCAATGCCGCCAACCCTGTCGAGTCCATGGACCGGATGGGCGAAGGCGCCATCGTGAAGGCGCCGGACAAGCCCTCCGCGCCCGAGGCCCCGAACCGCGACTGGACCGAGGTCAAGAAAAAAGAAACAGCGGAAGAGCCGCCCGAGCCGCCCAAGGAGCCCATCTACAAGCAGTTGCTCGAGTTTCTGCAGTCGATGTGGCGTGCCAGCGGAAGCGCCATCGAGCTGGCGCAGGACATCAACAAGACCACGCTGCAGGAGCGCCTGGCCCAGCAGGTGAAGAACGACGAACCGCTCACGTATTCCGATCCCAAGGTCAAGCGGACGGGGGGGCTGTGAATCGCATTGCCTATTGCGGTAAGTTTTTTGCTGCTTATTTGGTAGCTGCAAGCGCTCGCCCTTAAAGCGTAAAGCTCACTTTTCGTCGTTGTTTTTCGCCTGTGGCGAACGGTTCCCCTGTGCCACGGGTGCCAGCATCTCCCGCGATTTTTCTGTCGTTCTTTACAGTCTGCAATCACTGTAGAAGGGCGTCAGCGTGCCGTTGCGGTGGGGCGGGCCTCGGCCTGCGCGGCCCGCAGGCGTGCACGCTCGGCCCGGTAAATGAGGGCAAACGCCTGCACTTCTTCATAAGAGACATAGCCATCGCGATCGGTGTCGGCACTGTCGAATGCCTGCGCCAACCGGGGGAACAGCCGTACCTCACTGCGGCTGAGCTTGCCGTCGCCATTGAAATCGAGCAGCCTGAAGTCCCTCTGAGCCTTGATTTCCCCTTTGCTCAGCCCCGTGGGCACGGGGGGGGCTTCGGATTCGGTGGCACCTGTGGGCATAGCCGCCAGCAGCGCCAGCGTGCAGCCCAGGGCCGTCAGTGCGGCGTGTGCCTTGAGTTTCATGGGGGAGATCCTGTGCGAGGTATGGGAGAGCGCTTTGCGCTGTGAACCCTGATGGGGTCACTGGCGGACACTGGAAGTTCCCGCTGCCGGGTGTCTGGCGGTTACCGGGAGGAAGCGGACGTGTGGTTGGCAATGCCGCTGCTCACATGCCCGGCGGGTACATGCAGGGCGGCCGAGGTGACATGGCCGGTCTGGTCGTCGAAGAAAAAATCGGGCTCGAACTCGCGCAAAAACTCGCCCTTGGGCATGCCGCCGAGAAACATGGCTTCGTCCACGGTGATGTTCCAGTTCATCAGCGTCTGGATGGCGCGCTCGTGCGCCGGTGCCCCGCGCGCCGTCACCAGGGCCGTGCGGATGCGCATGTCGGGCGCGCCGCTGTGTTGCAGGCGGTGCAGGGCCGACAGGAAAGGCTTGAACGGGCCGGGCGGCAGCGGCAGCAGGGCCTTGGCTTGCTCGTGTGCCTGGAAGGCGTCGAGCCCGGCCGACTGGAACACGCGCTCGGCCTCGTCGGAAAACAGCACAGCGTCGCCGTCGAAGGCGATACGCACCTCGTGGGGGTGCGCCACGCTGGCCTGGGCCGACTGCGTGGCCACGCGCGCAGCCGGGAAGCCCATGGCCAGGGCTTCGCTCACATCGGCGCCGTAGGCCGAAAGAAACAGGTGCGCGCCCAGCGGCCGCAGGTAGCGAAAGGGCGCGGCCCCCTGGGTGAACACGCCGCGCTGCACGCTGTCCAGACCGTGGGCGCGGGCCGAGCGGAACACCCGCATGCCGCTGGCCGGGTCGTTGCGCGAGAGCACCACCACCTCCACGCGTTGCTGGCCCGGCTCGTTGAAGGCCAGCAGCTTCTTGACCAGTGAAAACGCCACGCCTGGCGGCGCCGGGACATCGAGGCGCTCCAGCTGCAACTGCATGTAGGCCTGTGCGTTGCCCTGGTCGAACAGGCGGTTCTCTTCCTCGAAATCGAACAGGGCGCGCGATGAAATCGCCACCACCAGTTTGTCGTTCAATGTCACTGCCATGGCTTCTCCGTATCGGGGGCGCCGTGCGGCGTCACTTCATGAATTGGTTGAGCTGAATGATGGGCAGCAGTACCGCCAGCACGATGAGCATGACCACCACGCCCATGGTCACGATGAGCAGCGGCTCCAGGATGGTGGCCAGCTGCAGGGAGCGGCGCTGCACCTCGGTGGAGAACTGCGTGGCCGCGCGTTGCAGCATCACGGGCAACTGGCCAGTCTGTTCGCCCAGGCGGGCAAACATGGGCAGCAGGCTGGGGAAGCGCTTCTTCTGGGCCAGCGCCGATGCCAGGGGCGCGCCCTCGCGCACCAGTACCAGGGCGTCCAGCGCGTCGGCGCGCAGCGCCCGGTTGTTCAGGGTTTCGGCTGCTGCCTGCAAGGCCTTGAGAATGGGTACGCCCGCCCCGGCGAGCATGGCCAGCGTGCCGGCAAAACGGGCCGCGTTGTAGCCCCGCGCCAGCCGCCCCACCAGGGGGAGATTGAGCCAGGCCGCATCAAATTTTTCACGAAAAACAGAAATGGATAAGGCCCAGCGGGCACCAATAGCTATCAAAATAATAGTTAACAAGGCCCACAGGCCCTGGTTGCGCACAAAGCTGCTGAGGGCCAGCATGGCCACTGTCAGAAAGGGCAGGGCGCGCTTGGTGCCCGCAAACACGCTGGCCACCTGCGGCACCACGTAGCTGACCAGAAACACCACGATGGCGATGGCGATCAGGGTCACGATGGCCGGGTACAGCGCGGCGCCCACCAGCTTGGCTTTGAGCGCCTGGCGCTCTTCCAGGTCGTCGGCCAGGCGGTCGAGCACAAGCCCGAGGTTGCCGCTGTGCTCGCCCGCGCCAATCACTGCGCAGTAGATATCGGCGAATTCGCGCGGGTGCTGCTGCAGCGCACGCGCAAAGGTGGATCCGGCATTGACCTCGGCGCGCAGAACGGCCACCAGGTGGCGCTGGCGTTCGTTTTCGGCCTCGTCGGCCAACGCCGTCAGTGCACGCTCCAGCGGCAGACCCGAAGACACCAGCCCCGCCAGCTGCCGCGTCCAGATGGCCAGCGCGGTGGCGTTGAACACCGGCCGTGTGAACAGGCTGTGCCCCAGTGCACCGGTCGAACCTGCCTGGGGCGGGTCGCCCGCCAGCTCCACCACCAGGGGCACCAGCGCCTGTGAGCGCAACTGGTTGCGGGCGGACTTGGCGGAGTCGGCCTCGACCACGCCCTTGCGGGTCAGGCCCTGTTCATCCAGGGCTTCAAAGCGAAAGGCGGGCATGCGGGTTGCGTGGCAGTCGGTAGGCGGAAGGGGAACTCAGGGCACGATGGTAGCTGCTGCCGGGCGGGCGCTGGCTGCGCCAGGGGCCAGGGCCGCGTGGGCCTGTGCCGCGATGTCGAGCGAGCGCAGACGCAGCGCGGGGTCAAAGACATCGCACACCAGCATCAGTTCATCGGCTCCCGTGGCCTGCACCAGAGCCTGCAGCCCCTGGTGTACGGTGTCGGGGCCGCCAATCACGGCGGCAGCCAGGAAGTCGTTGATGGCGGCTCGCTCCTGCGGGGACCGTTGTGCGGCGAAGTTCTCCACGGGGGGCTGCAGGCAGCGGCGGTCGCCGGTGAGGATGCCCAGCACGCGCTGGTAGGTGCTGCTGGCCAGGTACTCGGCCTCGTCGTCGGTGGGCGCGGCAATCAAGGGGACGCCAATCACTACGTAGGGCTTCGGGCAGGCGGCAGACGGGCGGAACAGGTTGCGGTACAGGTCGATGGCCTGCAGCAGCATGCGTGGTGCAAAGTGCGAGGCAAAGGCATAGGGCAACCCCTGCTGCGCGGCCAGCTGGGCCGAGAACAGGCTGGAGCCGAGCAGCCAGATGGGCACGTTGGTGCCTGCCCCGGGCGTGGCCACCAGCCGCTGGCCGGGCTGGGCCGGGGCCAGCAGGCGCTGCAGCTCGGCCACGTCGCGCGGAAAGTCTTCCTCGGTTTCCAGTCGGTCTCGGCGCAGCGCCCGCATGGTCAGCGGGTCGGTGCCGGGCGCACGGCCCAGCCCCAGGTCGATACGGCCGGGGAACAGTTCGGCCAGCGTACCGAATGCCTCGGCCACCACCAGTGGCGCGTGGTTGGGCAGCATCACGCCGCCCGAGCCCACGCGCATGCGCTGCGTTCCGGCGGCGATGTGGCCCACGAGCACTGCTGTTGCCGAGCTGGCGATGCCCGCCATGTTGTGGTGCTCTGCCAGCCAGTAGCGCATGAAACCCCGCATTTCTGCGTGCTGCGCTGTGCGCAGGGCGATCGCGAGGGCCTCGGCCACGGTGCCGCCCTCGCGGACGGCCACCAGGTCGAGCATGGAAAGAGCGGGGCGTGTCAGAGGGGTCATCGGGGCATTGTCATGCGAGAACGGTATGCCGGGGTTTCACCCGGGATTGCGGTTGGCAATCTATGGGTAGCCAAAAGTTTGCTGGTCGAACAGAATGTTTCAATTGGATCCGTGGCGCTGACTCCCGCAGGGGGTGTTCGCTGTGGCGTTATCCGTCCCCGCGTGGAGGAAAGCATGGGTTTTTTCAGCCGTTTATTCAAGTTCCGGGAGCAAGACCCGGCCAGTTCCGAGACCACCTGGGCCTATGAGGACAACGCCAGTGAACTGGTGCTCGACCCCGAGTACGCAGCCACGTTGATGACCGAGTTCGACATCGACGCCGCCATCCTGAGCCATGAAGATCTCTCGTTGCGACTGCAGCGCCTGGTGGAGGGCCGGACCGACGAGGTGATTGATCCTGTGGCCGTGGGACAGCATGAGACGTGTGCCCTGGGCCAATGGCTGTGCGGCGCAGGCCGCGAGAAGCTGGGCAAGTACCCGGCGTTCGAGATGCTGGTGGCGCGGCACAAATACTTCCACCTCCAGGCGGCCCAGATGGCGCAGCTGCACCAGTCGGGCGAGTACGAAAAAGCTTTGCAGCTGTTCCACGGCGGCTACCGCCATGCGTCCAACCAGGTTACGCTGCTGCTCAAGGAGTTGCGGCGCAGCCTGGGGCGCTGAACGTGGCCGTATTCCCGGTGCCGCTGCCTGTACCGGCCTGTATCGCGGCCGTATGTGCCGGACCGGCCGTGCCCTATGCGCGCGGCAGCCGCAGTGCCATTCACAAGTTCCCCGTGTCCGGGCGGGTGCGTGCCATGGCGCTGGGCCTGGCGGGTGATGCCCAGGGCGACCTGCGACTGCATGGCGGCCTTGAGAAAGCCGTGCACCACTACCCGCGGGAACACTATGCAGCCTGGCGCGCCGAGCTGGGCAACCATGCGCTGTTGCGCTCCCCCGGGGCCTTTGGCGAGAACCTGCATGGCCACGGGCTCACCGAAGCCACGGTGTGCCTGGGCGACCGCTGGCGCGCGGGGGATGCCCTGCTCGAAGTGACCCAGGCGCGCCAGCCTTGCTGGAAGCTTGACGAACGCTTCGGCCTGCCCGGCATGGCGCGGCGGGTGCAGCAGTCCCGCCGCACGGGCTGGTACTACCGTGTGCTGGAGGAGGGCTGTCTATGGGAGGGTGCGGCCCTGGTGCTGGAGCAGCGGCCGTATCCGCAGTGGTCGCTTGCACAGTTGCTTGACCTGCTCTACTTTCCGGTGCTTGACCCTGCCGGACTGCAGGCCGCGTGTGCCCTGCCGCTGCCCGCTTCCTGGCTGCGCTTGCTGCAGCGGCGCATCGACACGGGCACGGTGGAGGACTGGACTCCCCGCCTGGACGGGCCGCGTGCTGCCTGACCGGTCAGGCGCGCGCGATTTCCTCGCGCACCGCCGCCACCTGCCGGCGTGAGACGGCCAGCAGTTCGGCCAGCCCGTGCAGGCGCACGGCCCAGCCTTCGCCTTCCTCGGGGTCGTAGTGCTTTTCCAGTGCGCGCACGGCGCGGCGCGCCACCAGCGCGTTGCGGTGGATGCGCAGAAACTGGCCGGGGTAACGCGCTTCGAGGTCGCTGAGGGACCCGTCAAGGATGTAGCTGCGCGCTGCCGTGCGCACGGTGACGTACTTTTGTTCGGCCTTGAGGTAAAGCACCTCGGCCAATGGCACGCGCTCGGTGCGCCCCCGATCCTGGATGACCAGGGTCTCGCCTGCGGGCCGTGCGGGCGGCGGCAGGGGCGCGCTGGCGCCCGCGGGCCGCAGGGCGCGTTGCGCTTTGGCCAGTGCCTGCTGCAGGCGCTCCAGACGCACCGGCTTGGTCAGGTAGTCCACGGCATCAAGTTCAAAGGCGCTCACGGCGTGGTCTGCGTGTGCCGTCACGAACACCACGGCGGGCGGGTGGTTCAGCGCCTGCAGCGTCTGGGCCAGGCACAGGCCGTCCTGGCCGGGCATGTGGATGTCGAGCAGCACCACGTCAAAGGCCCGCCCGCCGTTGGGCGCCAGCAGGGCCATGGCCTCGGCGGCGGTGGCGGCTTCGGCCAGCGCGTGGCGACCGGTGTCGGTGCAGTCGCCCACCAGGGTGCGCAGGCGGCTGCGGGCCAGGGCTTCGTCGTCAACGATGAGGATGTTCATGCGGAGCGGTTGCGTTGGCGTGGGCGAGTGGGCGGGGTTGTTGTGTCGGGGCGCTGCGGTGCGGGCAGGGTGATGCGCACCTGGTACAGGCCATCCTCCACCCCCGCGCTGAACTCGCCCTGCACATCGTGCAGCAATCCCAGGCGTGCGCGCACGTTGGCCAGGGCGATGCCGTGGCCACGGGGGGCGGCGTCTTTCGGTGGAGGCGTTTCGGGCAGCGTGTTGGTGATGCGCACCACCACGCGGCTGCCGCGCAGTTCTGTCTGCACGCGCAGCTTGCCGCCGCGCGTGCAGGGTTCCACGCCATGTTTGACGGCGTTCTCCACCAGTGGCTGCAGCAACAGCGGGGGCAGCAGGGCGGCGTCGCTGCGGGGGTCGAGCTGCCACTGCACGCGCAGCCGGTCGCCAAAGCGCACCTGCTCGATGGCCAGGTAGCGGCGCGCGAGCTGGATTTCCTCGGCCAGCGTGACGGCCTCGCCCTGCTCCACCAGGGCCGAGCGGAACAGATCGCTCAGGTCCTCGAGCAGTGATTCGGCCTTGGCGGGCTCCGCGCGCACCAGGGCAATGGCGCTGTTGAGGGTGTTGAACAGAAAGTGCGGCCGGATGCGCGACTGCAGTTCGGTCAGCCGCGCCGTGGTGGCAGCGGGCGTGCGGCCGCGTGCGCGCAGCACCAGGGCCGCCACCAGCAGGGCCGACAGCAGAGCACCGCTGGCGCTGCTCGCCACCCAGGGGGGCTGCGGCACCATGCCCACCAGGGCCAGCATGCCGCAGGCGCACAGTCCCGCGAGGGCCCCCAGCAGTACGCCAGCGACGTACTGGCCGGTGGTGGGCAGGCGCTGCAGCACCGTCTTGAGGCTGCACGCCGCGATCAGCCAGGCCAGCGTGGCGGGCAGCGCGCCACCGGTCAGCAAGGCCAGTCGGGCCAGCCATTCGGTCAGGCTGTCGCTGCCGAACATGGTCCCCACACCCAGCACCCCTTCGACGAACAGCACCGCGCGCAGTACCACGCCCGCATGGCAGGCATCGAACACCAGTGCACGCCCCGCGTGCCTGCTGGCGGACTCGGTTGGCGGTGTTCCCGGAAGGGTCGATAAAATTTGCGTCTCCTGCATTGCGGCATCCGGGTGTTCCGGGTGTCTGTTCCACCGGATTATTGCCCTCCCATGCCTACCAGCCAACCCTCCGCCCCGTCCCACAACCAGCTCGACACCAAGGCGCAGGCGTGGTCTGCGCTGTTTTCCGAGCCCATGAGCGACCTGGTCAAGCGCTACACCTCCAGCGTGTTCTTCGACAAGCGCCTGTGGCAGGCCGACATCACGGGCAGCCTGGCGCACGCCGAAATGCTGGCCGCGCAAGGCATCATCGGCCAGGAGGATCATGCCGCCATCCAGCGCGGCATGGCGCAGATCACCGCAGAGATCGAGTCCGGCGCGTTCGAGTGGAAGCTCGACCTCGAAGACGTGCACCTGAACATCGAGGCGCGCCTGACGCAGCTTGTGGGCGACGCCGGCAAGCGCCTGCACACCGGCCGCAGCCGCAACGACCAGGTGGCCACCGACGTGCGCCTGTGGCTGCGCGGCGAGATCGACCTCATCGGCGGCCTGCTGACCGACCTGCAGAAGGCGCTGGTGGAAGTGGCGGAAAAGAACGTGGATGTCATCCTGCCCGGCTTCACCCACCTGCAGGTGGCGCAGCCCGTGAGCTTTGCGCACCACCTGCTGGCCTATGTGGAAATGTTCAACCGGGATGCCGAGCGCATGCAGGACGTGCGCCGTCGCACCAACGTGCTGCCGCTGGGCAGCGCCGCGCTGGCCGGCACCACCTACCCGCTGGACCGTGAGCGCGTGGCAAAAACGCTGGGCATGGTGGACGCGAACGGGTCCCCCGTGGTGTGCCAGAACAGCCTGGACGCCGTGAGCGACCGCGACTTCGCCATCGAATTCACCGCCGCCGCCAGCCTGTGCATGGTGCACGTGAGCCGCCTGAGCGAAGAACTGATCATCTGGATGAGCCAGAACTTCGGTTTCATCAAGATCGCTGACCGTTTCACCACGGGCAGTTCGATCATGCCGCAGAAGAAGAACCCCGACGTGCCCGAACTGGCGCGCGGCAAGACCGGCCGCGTGGTCGGCCACCTGATGGGCCTGATCACGCTGATGAAGGGCCAGCCCCTGGCCTACAACAAGGACAACCAGGAAGACAAGGAACCCCTGTTCGACACCGTGGACACGCTCAAGGACACGCTGCGCATCTTTGCCGAGATGGTCGGCGGCCAGGTGAACCCGGCCACCGGTGCCAAGGAAGGCGGCATCACGGTGAATGCCCAGGCCATGGAAGACGCGGCCAAGAAGGGCTACGCCACCGCCACCGACCTGGCCGACTACCTGGTGAAGAAGGGCTTGCCCTTCCGCGACGCGCACGAAACCGTGGCCCACGCCGTCAAGGCGGCACAGTCCCACGCCTGCGACCTGTCCGAACTGCCGCTGGCCGTGCTGCAGGGCTTCCACGCCAGCATCGACAAGGATGTGTACGAGTGCCTGAGCCTGCGCGGCTCGCTCGGCGCGCGCAACACCCTGGGCGGCACGGCCCCGGTGCAGGTGCGCGCGCAGATCGCGCGCCACCAGGCGCGGCTGGGCTGACGGCCGCAGTGCAATTCCGCACGGATCGTGCCCCTGCGCGAGCGTAAGCGCATGCAACGGCCTCCCATCGTGGAGGCCGTTTTGTTACCCTCATGCGCTTGCATGGGAGAGATGCGTGAATCCGAAGAAGATCTTGCTTGCTGCTGGCCTGTTGCTGGCATCCCTCGGCGCCCAGGCGCTGCAGATCACCCGCCTGACGCCCCAGGGCGAGGTGGCACGTGTGCGCCAGGTGGTGGTCCAATTCGACAGCGCGGCGGTCCCGTTTGGCGACCCCAAGGCGGGCGCGCCCCTCAGCCTGAGCTGCACCGATGCCCAGGCCAGCCAGGGCACGGGCCGCTGGACCAGCGAGCGCGAGTGGGTGTTCGACTTCGAGCGCGACCTGCCGCCTGGTGTGCGCTGCACGGCGGTCATCAAGCCTGACTTCAAATCGGCCTCTGGCGCCCTGTTGACGGGCGCTAAAAGCTATCAATTCAATAGCGGAGGGCCCTTTGTCCAGAGCCTGCGCCCCGGCACCTACGAGCCAATCGATGAAGAGCAGTTCTTTGTGCTGCAGCTCAACGGACCAGCCACCTTGGCCAGTGTGCAGGCCAACACCTGGTGCGTGGCCGAGGGCATGGGCGAGCGTGTGCCGGTGCGCCTGATCGGTGGCAAGGAGCGCGCTGAACTGCTCAAGGCCCAGGGACTGGAGAAACGGGCCGAGCGGGAACCGCTGTCGGTCGTCACGCTGGCGTGCAACCGGCGCCTGACGCCATCGACCAAGGTGCAGCTGGTCTGGGGCAAGGGCGTGGCCACGCCCAGCGGGGTGGTGGGAACGGTCGAGCGGCGCTACACCTACCAGGTGCGCGCACCCTTCACGGCCGAATTCAGCTGCGAGCGCGAGAACGCCCAGGCCGCGTGCCTGCCCATCCGGCCGATGACGCTCTCGTTCAGTGCCCCCGTGCCGCGCAAGCTGGCGGCGGCCATTCGCCTGAAAGGTGGGCAGGAGTCGATGCCGCCCCGTTTCGACAGTGATGACGAGGCGGCGCAGCCCGACACCCTGGTCAGCAGCGTGCGCTTTGCGGCGCCGCTGACGGAAAACGCGTCTTACCTGCTGGAGCTGCCCAAGGGCTTCAAGGATGCCTCGGGCCGTGCGCTGGCCAACGCCGACAGCTTTCCCTTGAAGGTGGCCACGGGCGGCATGCCGCCGCTGGCCAAGTTTGCCGCCGCGCCGTTCGGCATCATCGAGCGCCTAGCCGAAGGCAAGGAGACCCCGGCGCTGCTGCCCGTGACGCTGCGCAATGTCGAGGCCGACCTGCGCGTACAAGGCCTGCAGGCCGGTAGCGGAACGGCGCCCACCGGCAAGGTGAGCACGCTGCGGCCGCAGGAGGACGCCGACATCATTGCCTGGTTCCGCAAGGTGCAGCAGTACGCGGACTACCAGGTGGAACGCAAGCAGGCGCGGCGCGACGTGAAGGGCCCGCTGCCCCAGGTGCTGGACAACGACAAGGACTACGTGCAGTCGCGCATGCTCTCGCTGCTGGGTGGTCAGGCAGGCGTGCGCACGCTCGACCTGCCCCGGCCTGCCAGCACCGACCCGCGCCCGTTCGAGGTGGTGGGCATTCCGCTGGCGCCGGGCTTCCATGTGGTCGAGATCGCCTCGCCGTTGCTGGGCGCGTCGCTGCTCGATGCGCGGCACGGCCCCGCGCGCACCATGCATGTGCGCACCGCAGCGCTGGTCACCAACCTGGGCGTGCACTTCAAGCTCGGCCGCGAGAACGCCCTGGTCTGGGTGAGCACGCTCGACAAAGGGCTGGCCGTGGCGGGCGCGCACGTGCGCGTGTCCGACTGCAACGGCCGCGAACTGGCCACGGGCACCACCGACGCCCAGGGCGTGGCGCGCATCGAGGACCTGTCGTCCGACCCGCCGCTGTGCAACGGCCGGGGCGATGGCGGCAACGCCTACTTCGTCAGCGCACGCCACCAGGGCCTGGACGGTGTGCAGGACATGGCCTTCACCTGGAGCGACTGGCAGCGCGGCATCGAGCCCTGGCGCTTCAACGTGCCCACGAGCAGCGACCCGCGCGCCGAAGAGCGTGCCCATACCATCTTCGATCGCACCCTGCTGCGCGCCGGGGAAACGGTGTCGATGAAGCACCTGCTGCGCACCGAGACGCAGGGCGGCTTTGGCGTGCCCGAGGGGGTGCCTGAGACCCTGGTCATCACCCATGTGGGCAGCGGCCAGCAGTTCACGCAGCCGCTGGCCTGGCGCACGACAGCCACGGGCGGGCGCAGCGCGCACAGCAGCTTCGCCGTGCCACCGGCCGCCAAGCTGGGCGTGTACGAGGTCGAACTGCACGGCAGCCGCAGTGAGGGACGCAGTTTCAGTTCGGGCCAGTTTCGCGTGGAGGAATTCCGCCTGCCCGTGCTGGAAGGCCGTGTGGGCCCGGCCGACAAGGCACCCCTGGTCAATGCACGCTCGGTGCCCGTCGGCGTGCAGGTCAACTACGTGGCAGGGGGCGCGGCGGCCCAATTGCCGGTGCGGGTGTCGGCCCTGGTGCGCGGCCGGTACCTGCACTTTGACGACTACGACAGCTTCAGCTTCAGCCCACCGCGCAAGCGCCTGCAGGCCAGTGGCGAGGGCGAGGAAGAAGAAGCTGCCCGCCAGGATGCCCGCGTGATCGCCGACAAGCTGCCGCTCACCCTCGACCGCAGCGGCGCGGGCCGCATCACCCTGGACGACGTTCCGCGCGCCAGCAGCGTGCAGGACCTGGTGGTCGAGGCCACCTACGCCGACCCCAACGGCGAGGTGCAAACGCTGCGCAGCACCACGCCGCTGTGGCCTGCCGCCGTGCTGGCCGGCATCAAGACCGAGGGCTGGGTCTCGGCGCGCCAGAACATCCGCTTCCAGGCGCTGGCGCTCACGCCCGACGGCAAGCCTGCTGCCGACGTGCCCCTGCAGGTGCAGGCCATCGCGCGCATCACCACCAGCAGCCGCAAGCGCATGGTGGGGGGCTTCTACAGCTACGACAACCAGACCGAGACCAAGGACCTGGGCACGGTCTGCACCGGCAAGAGCGACGCGCGCGGCCTGCTGCTGTGCGAGGCCAAACTGGACGAGCCCGGCGAGGTGGAGCTGGTGGTCACGGCGCGCGACAAGAACGGCAACACCTTCGATGCCGCGTCCTCGGTCTGGGTCACGCGCCAGGGCGAGCTGTGGTTTGGCGGCGAGAACCACGACCGCATCGACCTGCTGCCCGAAAAGAAGAGCTACCAGCCGGGTGAAACCGCGCGCCTGCAGGTGCGCATGCCGTTCCGCTTCGCCACCGCCCTGGTGGCGGTGGAGCGCGAGGGCATCATCGACACCCAGGTGGTGCAGCTCAATGGCCAGGACCCGACGGTGAGCCTGAAAATCCAGGAAGGCTGGGGGCCCAATGTGTATGTGAGCGTGCTGGCGCTGCGCGGGCGTCTGCGCGAGGTGCCCTGGTACAGCTTCTTCACCTGGGGCTTCAAGGCGCCGCGCGAGTGGTGGAGCGCCTTCTGGTACGAGGGCAAGGAATACGTGGCGCCCACGGCGCTGGTGGATCTGAGCAAGCCCGCCTTCCGCCTGGGCGTGGCCGAGCTCCGGGTGGGCACCCGGGCGCACCAGATCGACGTGAAGGTGGTGGCCGACCAGGAGAGCTACCCCGTGCGCGGCAAGGCGCAGGTCACCATCACCGCCACGCTGCCGGGCGGCAAGCCCGCCGCGCATGCCGAGGTGGCGCTGGCCGCCGTGGACCAGGCGCTGCTTGAACTCATGCCCAACCGCAGCTGGAACCTGCTCGACGCCATGCTGCAGCGGCGCAGCTGGGGCGTGCAGACCGCCACCGCGCAGATGGAGATCATTGGCCGGCGGCACTACGGCCGCAAGGCCGTGCCCGCAGGCGGCGGCGGCGGGCGCAGCCCCACGCGCGAGCTGCTCGACACCCTGCTGCTGTGGGAGCCCGCCGTGAAGCTCGACGCCAACGGCCAGGCCCGGGTGACGGTACCGCTGAATGATGCGCTCACCACCTTCAAGGTCGTGGCCGTGGCCGACGCCGCCGCCGGGCTGTTTGGCACCGGCAGCACGAGCATCCGCGCCACGCAGGACCTGCAGATCATCAGCGGCCTGCCCCCGCTGGTGCGCGAGGACGACCAGTTCCGCGCCCAGCTGACGCTGCGCAATACCACCAAGACAGCGATGAAGGTGGAGGTGGCGCCCCGCGCCACGCTGCTTGAGCTTGCGCCGCAGACGGTGGACATTCCTGCGGGAGAGGCACGCGAGGTCGCCTGGAATGTCACCGCCCCGGCACAGCTTGCGCAGACGCGCGCCGAGGCCATCCTGTGGGAGATCGAGGCGAAAGACACCCTGGGCGGCGCGCGCGACGCGCTCAAGGCCCGCCAGCGCATCATCCCAGCCGTGCCGCTCACGGTGCAGCAGGCCACGCTGGTGCAGGTCGATGGCAGTTTCACCCTGCCGGTGAGCCCGCCGGCCGACGCACTGCCCGGCCGCGGTGGCCTCAAGCTGGCGCTGCAGCCCAAACTGGCCGAAGGCCTGCCCGGCGTGCGCGACTGGTGGGCGCGCTACCCCTTTGCCTGCCTGGAGCAAAAGACCAGCAAGGCCGTGGGCCTGCGCGACGCCAGGCTGTGGCAGACCGTGGTGGCGCAACTGCCCACCTACCTTGATGGCGACGGCCTGGCCCACTACTTCCCGCCGCGCGATGGCGAGGCGAACCGGGGCAGCGACGCCCTCACGGCCTACGTGCTGGCCGCCACGCACGAGGCCTCGGCCCTCAACCCCGCGTTCGCCCTGCCCGACGAGGCGCGCGCGCCCATGGAGCGCGGCTTGATCGCCTTCGTCGAAGGCCGCATCGAGCGCAGCTTCTGGAGCCCACGCAAGGATCTGGACATGCGCAAGCTCGCCGCCATCGAGGCGCTGTCGCGCTACGGCAAGGCCCAGGGCCGCATGCTGGCCAGCATCACGGTCGCGCCCAACCAGTGGCCTACGCACAGCGTGATCGACTGGCTGAATATCCTCCGGCGCGTGCAGGACGTGCCGCAGCGCGAGCAGCGCCTGCAGGAGGCGCAGCAGATCCTGCGCGCCCGCCTGTCCTACCAGGGAACCAAGCTGATTTTCAGCACCGAGCAGGACGACTACTGGTGGTGGCTCATGCAGAACGGCGACGTGAACACCGCGCGTCTGATCCTGGCGGTGCTGGACGACCCGGCGTGGCAGGCCGACATGGGGCGCCTGGCCAGCGGCTTCATCAGCCGCCAGCAGGGCGGTGCCTGGCACACCACCACGGCCAACCTGTGGGGCGGGCTGGCGCTGGAGAAGTTCAGCGCCAAGTTTGAGGCTACCCCGGTGGCGGGGACGACCCGCGCCAGCCTGGGCGCCAACACGGCCAGCGTGGACTGGAGCAAGGTCGAGCGCATCAAGCCGCAGGACGCCAGCGGCGCAGCGCACCAGACCACCTGGTTCGGCGCGCCCGCCGCGCCCGGCATGCTGCGCGGCAACGGCATGTTCCTGCCCTGGGGCGCGGGCAAGGACAACCTGACGGTGGCGCACCAGGGTCCGGGCAAGCCTTGGCTCACGCTGCAGTCGGTCGCCGCCATCGAACTGAAGGCGCCGTTCAGCGCGGGCTACCGCATCCAGAAAACCGTCACCCCCATCGAGCAGGCCAACAAGGCCCTGCCACCGGGCCAGTACACGCGCGGTGACGTGCTGCGCGTGACGTTGGAGGTCACCAGCCAGGCCGACATGACCTGGGTGGCCATCACCGACCCCATTCCGGCGGGCAGCACCATCCTGGGCAGCGGACTGGGCCGCGACTCCGAAATCGCCACCCAGGGCGAGCGGCGCAGCGGCGCGGGCTGGCCCGCCTTTGAGGAGCGCAGTTTCGAGGCCTTCCGCAGCTACTACGAATACCTGCCCAAGGGCACGGTGACGATGCAATACACCGTGCGCCTGAACAACGTGGGCGACTTCGCGCTGCCCCCGAGCCGCGCCGAGGCGCTGTACGCGCCCGAGATGTTTGGCGAGACGCCCAACGCGCGGGTAAAGGTCGAGGCGGCAAAATAGGCAGGCGTATGGTTGCTTCTATATTGATAGCTGCTTGCGCTTATTCATCAAGCGTTTCAGGCTGTTTTAGCATGAAATTTCATGGCGCCTGAACACAAGCTGCATTGGGTGAAGCTGGCGCACACTGTGATCTGGGCCTTCTTTGCGGGTTGCGTGGTGGCCATTCCGGTCTGTGCCGTGCTGGGGCGGCTGGAGGTGGCAGCGGCGCTGATCGCCGTGGTGCTGTGCGAGGTGGCGGTGCTGGCCTTCAACAGCATGCGCTGCCCACTGACCGATGTGGCGGGGCGCTACACCACTGAGCGGCAGGCCAATTTCGACATCTACCTGCCGCTCTGGCTGGCACGGTACAACCAGCGCATCTTCGGCACGCTGTACGCGGCGGGCGTGGCATGTACGGCGGCGGCATGGTGGGCGGGGCAGTGATGCGGCCGCGCGCGTGGTTGGCGGGCTGGATGCTGGCGCTGGCTGCACTGCCCGCCTGGGCCCTGCCCACGTTCGATGACGTGCGGCGGGCCCACCGTTCATCCGAGGTGCTGGTGCTCTCGCGCGAGGGCGAAGTGCTGCAGCGCATGCGCCAGGACGCCAGTGTGCGCCGTGGCCCGTGGGTGCCGCTGCCGGAGATCTCACCCGCGCTGCGCACCGCCCTGGTGCTGAGCGAAGACAAGCGCTTTTACGAACACAGCGGGGTGGACTGGCGTGCGGTGTCGGCCGCCGCCTGGGGCAACCTGTGGAGCCAGCGCACGCGCGGCGCCAGCACGATCACCATGCAGCTGGCGGGCCTGCTCGACGGTGATTGGCGGCAGGGTCCGGGCGGGCGCACGGTGGTGCAAAAGCTCGGCCAGACCGTGGCCGCGCAGGTGCTCGACCGCCGCTGGCGCAAGGACCAGATTCTGGAGGCCTACCTGAACCTCGTGCCCTTCCGGGGTGAGCTGGTGGGCATCGACGCGCTCAGCCGCACGCTGTTCGGCAAGGCGCCGCATGGCCTGGATGACCGCGAGGCGGCGGTGGCCGCTGCGCTGGTACGCGCGCCCAACGCACGGCCTGCACAGGTGGCGCAGCGTGCCTGCGGCGTGCTGCGCGACATGCAGCGCCAGCCGGGCGCAGCGCGGGTGAACTGCGAGGCGCTGGGACTGTTTACCGAGGGGGCGCTCCAGCGCCGTGGCTGGCCGACCAGCGAGGGCATTGCGCCGCATTTCGCGCGGCGGGCGTTGGCGCAGGGGCAGGCAGCGGCGGGCACGCGGGCGCCGCAGCAGCTCACCACCACGCTGAGTGCACCGCTGCAGCGTTTCGCCGTACAGGCGCTCACGCAGCACCTGCGCGAACTGCGCGGGCGCAATGTAGAGGACGGTGCCCTCGTTGTGCTCGACAACGCCACGGGCGAGGTGCTGGCCTGGGTGGGTTCGTCGGGTGCCTTGAGCGACGCGGCCGAAGTCGATGGCGTGCTCGCGCAGCGCCAGCCGGGTTCCACGCTCAAGCCCTTTTTGTACGCGCAGGCCATTGCCGAGCGGCGGCTCACGGCGGCCTCACTGGTGGAAGACTCGCCCGCGCACATCGCCACGGCGGGCGGGCTCTACATCCCGCAGAACTACGACCGCCAGTTCAAGGGCTGGGTGTCGGCGCGCACGGCGCTGGCGGCCTCGCTCAACGTGCCGGCGGTGCGCACGCTGGTCATGGTTTCGCCCGATGCGTTCTTCCGCCAGCTGGTGGCGGTGGGCCTGCCGCTGCGCGAAAGTGGCGGCTACTACGGCTACAGCCTGGCGCTGGGCAGCAGCGAGGTGCCATTGCTGCACCTGGCCAACGCCTACCGCACGCTGGCCAATGGCGGGCGCACCAGCCCCGTGGCGGGGCCTGTGCGGCCAGCGCGTGCGGCGGTGCCCCAGTTCACGCGTGCGCTCGACGCGGGCGCAGCCTTCATCGTGGGCGACATCCTGTCCGATGGCAATGCGCGTGCCCGTACCTTTGGCACCGACAGCGTGCTCGCCACGCGTTTCTGGAGCGCCGTGAAAACCGGCACCAGCAAGGACATGCGCGACAACTGGGCCGTGGGCTGGTCGGCGCGCTACACCGTGGGCGTGTGGGTGGGCAACGCCAGCGGCGCCGCCATGCACGATGTCAGCGGAACCAGCGGTGCGGCCCCGGTGTGGGCCGACGTGATGGCCCACCTGCATGCGCGCACACCCAGCCGGGCGCCCGCGCCGCCGCGTGCCGTGGTGCGCGCACCGGTGCGCTTTGGCCCCCTGCCGGGCCAGGGTACGCCGCTGGAGGCTGCGCGCAGTGAATGGTTTTTGCCGNGCACGCAGCAGGCCTTGTTTGCTATTGATTCAATAGCTGTTGGCGCTTATGAGGAAAGCGCTGGAGGCCAAAAACACCTGAAAAATGTCCAGGCCGCCAGACCGCACCGCGGCGGCGCGCCGACCCTGGCCGTGCGCATTGCCTCGCCGGTGTCGGGCACCATCATCGCGCTCGACCCCGACATTCCACCCGCACGCCAGCGCCTGCGGTTCGAGGCCTCGGCCCACCCGTCCGGCATGGCGCTGCGCTGGCGCCTGGACGGCAAGCCGGTGGCCCGGGGTGCGCAGTGGGCCTGGCTGCCCTGGCCGGGGCGCCATGTGGTGCAGCTCACCGATGCGCGTGGCAGGGTGCTGGACGAGGTGCGCATCGAGGTGCGGGGTGCGGGGGTGGTGGGGCGCTGAGGCCGTTGGAATACCGGTTTTCCGGTACTCGATACGACTTCTGACACCTACAATCCAAATGTTGCACCCCGCGAACCCGATGCGCCATTTTTTTTCCCAACGCCTGATCTGGCTGGCCCTGCTGCTGAGCATGGGCATTGGCGCCATGGTGGCGCGCACGGTCTGGACCATGCGGGAAGACGAATGGGATTTTGCCGCGCGCACCAACGGCAATCTGGTGGTTGCGCTGGAACAGTCCGTGGGCTGGACGTTGCGGGCAATGGACCAGTCATTGCAGGACGTTGTGGCCAAGCTGGAGCACCCTGGTGTCATGGAATTGCCGCAGGCACTGCGCAACCGGGTACTGTTCAATACACCGCTGCGGGTGGCAGGGCTCATGGATGTCTATGTGGTCGACAGCCGGGGCAACATCATCATCGACTCGGCCGCCACCCCGCCCCGCACGGCCAACTATGCTGACCGCGACTACTTTCAGGCCCTGATGTCGGGCACCCGGCAAGGCCTCGTCATCGGTAATCCGGTCATGGGGCGGGTCACACAGACCTGGATGCTGCCCGTGGCGCGGGCCTACCAGGACGCGGATGGGAAGGTGGCCGGGGTGGTTGTCAGCTCCATCAGCCTGCACTATTTCAATGAGCTGTTTTCCGCCCTGCAACTGGGCCCCAGCAGCGGCGTCAACCTCATTCTCCACAACGGCATCATCGTGAGCCGCTACCCCTATGGCGATGCCGATGTGGGAAAGTCTCTCGCGGGCACGGAGAACATGCGCCGTATTCTTGCGGACCGTGCGGGCAGCTTCACGGGCGTGGCCAGCCTGGACCAGGTGGAACGTTTTTACACGTTCCGACATGTGGGGCCGTACCC
>C687J35021_10000553_pt1 | contig 29432 bp, 46 predicted proteins | sample RifCSPhighO2_12_FD_35021 | JGI IMG/M metagenome (IMG submission 35021) | reverse complement strand
GTCTGCCCCTCGTATTCCCTAAACTTATCTTCCTCGGTCTGGAGTTTGAAAGCATCCGCTTGCCCGCGAATGTCTATAAGCTGTTGTCCGAGTTGTTGTGCTTTTTCGGAAGGTGTTGCGTTTTCTGTCATCCTCTGTCGAAGTGCTTTTGTTTGGTCGTAGTAGTCAGCAAGTTGTTTCTCATACTGTTGTCGGTCTGCGGTTGCCTTGTTCGTCCAATAGTCCATTGACGTATAGTCCTTTGCATCAAGTGCGGCGCGGGCTTTCGCGGCGGCTGTCGTTACCGCGTCTTGTGCAGACTGCAGTTTATCTTTTCCCGCTCGTTCGTCTGCAGTCATTCCACCTTGCGAGGTTGCTGTATCTATTTCGGAACGCATTTTAGATGATGCGGGGGAACCCGGAATAAGAGCTTTCGCCGCTTCAAATGCTTTCATCTGTTCTGGGGTAAATGAAGAAGTGTCGAGGTTTTGTATCGGGACTATCGAACTCTCTACTGCACCTAATTTTGTTCTATTGTTGTCCACAATATCCGCGCCTGCCTGTGAGGTTAGAAGGGTTACGGGTTTTGCTAGTGGGGTTTCCGTTGGAGCAGGAATAAGAGATTTTGCACTATTGAAAGCGGTCATTTGCTCTGGCGTAAATGAGGATGTATCTACTTTGTTGATGTCGTAATCCATATCATTATCTATTTATTCTAGGAGCACCCCCATAACTTCTCGTTTTCTTCAACGCTTCAGAAGGGTTGTTTGACGTGTATTTTCTTTTCCATGCCTCATACTCATCACGAAACATTTTCATTTCATCATACTCTTTTAATTCCTGTGAAGCATATTCAGCCGCTTTGAATGCAATCCCTTCTATTTCATCCGTGTCGGCAACGAGAAGGTCGGTAGTTACGGTACTTTCTTCAAGATATGAGAGGGCAGAAGTCTGCCACCCATATTTCGTGTAGTAAACAGTGTTATAGATTTCACCGAGACGAATAATGAAGTTATCCACGCGCCAATCGGTATCCGCTGCAAGAGATGTGGATTTTGTTACCGTCAGACGCAGATAATCAATCGTGGCCGGTGCGACTGTCCCTGTTTCGGTTGCGCCATTCCAGTCAAAACGCAGGAGATTCCATCCATCATAGAATGTCGCGCCCTCGTTATTCGTAGTAACGGTTCTGCTCCAGTAATTAGAGGTATCGTTCCCCCAGCGAAGAATGAAGTTTGTGACCGTATCCGCTTCCGCATCGGAGTAATCGGGAATGAATACCCACACGAAGATTGAACCTTTTTCGTCATAGTCCGTGAGGTCAAGAGCATCCATTGTGGAGTTTTCTATATAGCCCGTTGCCGCGCCCGCCGCCATATCAAAGTTGAGTGCGCCTCCGCCCGTGATGAAGTTATCATTATCCAGTGTGAGGTTGCTTGCATCTGCTGTTGCCGCCCACGTGCCATTCGCAGTCAGTGATTCGCAAGAATGAAGCACTAGATTATCCGAACCCTCTACTCCGTCTATTCGCAGGAGTTTGCTAAAGTTCTCATCTCGTAAGGCAATCCTGTGTTGTGAGAGTCCTTTTGTTCTATCAAAATCATCATCATCTATAAGTGTCCAGCGTTCCATTGAGGAACGATTGACTTGCTTTCGGAGGTCTATAATTTTCTCTCCTTTAAGGTCAGTTGGCGCGGCGTACTCGTACACATCCTCGTACATATTCGGAGAGAGTTGTGCGCTTCTTTTGCTAGAACGCAAATCCACTTCTCCAAGAACAGTCCGAACGGCACGATTAGAAATTACTTGTCTGTCGTTGCACTGTGCGAATTTTTGATGAACCATTCCATCGACCATTTCGTAAAAATCACTTTGACTATAAATTGGAGTAGCCATATTAGTTTTTATTATTATACAACATTATACTTGCTGTGGATTAGTAAGAGACTTATACACAGGTATAAGTTCGTCTATCTCAACCTCATGTCCACGCAATTCTACTTTTAGTTGTAGGAACTCTCCTTGTAATGAAGAAGGTATTACAAGTTTCTGTGAACCAACTGATGTGGAACTTATAGTTTCTATTTTCGTCCAATTATCAAAACGGAACAATGCGCCGCGACTTCCCGCAGTATTGAGAGAGGGGAGTGCTTCATCCACAGTAACTGTAATCGTTGCACTTCCGTCCGGCGTTGTGGATAGGGTACTGATGTGGAATAAACAACTCGCCCCATTTCCTCCAAGCACTTCCACTTCTTCTCCAACTACAACACCAGTTGGGACAACAGCAGTAAACGTTGTTGTTGATGTCCATGTCCCATCAACCTGAACAACTGCTCTTGAATTATCAACAGTGACATCTCCAAGTGCGAGAACTTTAGGGTCTACAACTCGTGCCTTTACTACAATACGATTTCCTGAATCAACGAATCTTTTGAATTTTACCCATAATGCTTCCCATATAGCACTAATCTCTAGGAGATTGAGGTGCGTTGTAACGAAATATCCTCTGTTATATCCAGTGCTCTCATAACGAGCTTTGTTTTCTACAGTCCTAAAAATTCCATATAGAGATGTGCCTGTATATGCTGTATAGATAACCGCACCAGCTATTAAAACTGGTTTAATGCTTGTTGTTGAAGTAAACCCACTGAACAAGCCACCTACTCCAGCACTGGTTGGAATCTGCGCCTGTCCGAAGTCAGGGAACGTTGCGGTTGCTCCTACATCAGTCGCACCAATTCCATATTTATGGTTTAGATTTTTTGAGATTGTATCAAACTCCCAAATACCTGCTCTAAACTTCCTAGAAGCAACTTGTGCAGTATTTGACTGGTCGTTTGCAAGTATGGATACATTTTTACTATTAACTGATACCCCATAAGGACTAATATCAAGAGAAGAAAGTTGTTCCTCTGTGAGGGGAAATTGTTGGTCTACAACAAATGAACCTCCGGCGTATCTGTAGATATACCCATAGTTTGTAATAAAATAAGGGATGTTTCCAACAAGAAATCCCGAAAGAGGATTATTTCCTACTAAGTCATATTCATTATTATATGTGAGGGAATATCCATCCCATTCTATTATCTTACAATTCGTTCCAACAAGATTTGTACATCCTATCCAAAATCTATCTGACGAGGTATAAATATTCCGTATTGAAAAACCATAAGGAATCACTAAACGTGAATTTGTCACAACATCGTTCTTATCAATCGTCTGAAGCACACTTCCGTTACCAATTGCTATAATCCTTTGAAGCCGAGCAATCGGATGAAGCGTTCCTGTCGTAAGAACAATCGCAGGAGCCGCCACTGTCGTTCCCCAATCCACATCCCATACGTTCGCCGCTCCTGTTTTATTCAATATAGCAACGTCAGTAGGTAAACATGCAAGCATTCGTTGTTCTCCATTCGCACTCTCGTGTATTTCAATATCTAGAACTGTTGTTGGGGCGGTATCGCTTGCTAGTGTGTCTTCTGCCCATGTTCCTACAATAGTCGCTGTTCCCGTTTTAAATAGTCGTCCTCCAGTTACTCCGTTCCCGCATACTGCCCAATATCTATCAGTCGCATCTGCATTTGAACGAATGAACTTTGTTGGAACAACAAGATTCGTCATATTCGTATCGCCAGAATCAACATGTTTTAGCATCTTGTCAGACAAGAGAATTCTTCCAGATGAAGTGGAAATATCTATATTCCGTGTATAGAGGATTTCTCCGATGTAATTACCGGGAAACCCTGCTCGCCACCGATGCTGTCTTAGTTTTTCAATCATATAATTTGTATTTGAGGAATGAATGTGGAAGGTAGAATTTCTACAGCATATAAAATCTTATGAGTAGACCCAGATTCACCAGTAAGATTTTCCCAAGACATTGTTATATTTGAACCTGCGTGAGATAAATACGACATACCAGCAAGATGATTTACACCAGCTCCCCATAATCCTTGATTATTCATCTTTTCCACTTGAGGAGAAGTTACATTTCCAGTTGTAACACGAAGATTTGCGAAACCATCAATTACTATTCCTTCTGTACCCTGAACCGTAACTATTGTCGTAATTGGAGTTCCAACGCCATCAGTTGAAGTGCTATTACTTCCTCCTATCGGGTTATTTGTATTTACTCCAGAGAATGTAATCACCCCAGTTCTATATGCTGTTACCCCTCCACTGAATAATGTCGCTATATTATTTGAACCTTTTGCAGGATTTGCTAGATACCCAACATATAATCCTGCTCCATCATTATTACTTGCATGTAACTGTGTTAGAGGTTCGCCAGCATACGTTGCATCAGTAACTGCACCGCCCCCTGTATCCATTGCACAAACTAAAACAAGAAAGTTTCCTCCAACATTATTAAATGCCCAAGGAGTCGTACCTGCACCTGTCCCGGTTTCATTACTTTGTCCGAATGAATCAAATGTAATCATGATTGAATACTTAGATAGACAGAAAGTCCTTTTACACCTGTTCCAGCACCATCAACGTCTATAGCAATTCTGTCACTCTTTGACAACTGAGCATTTGTGAAATTGATTAGTGGAGGTGTCGCCGCCGTATAACTATCAAACTCGCTTGCATCTATTGTTATTGCTGTTGTTAGTAAATCAACTGAATCAGTAACATTTCTTATCTGAACAGTTATTACTCCCGAAGAAGATACTGTTGTCACGAAAGCATGAGCAGCTATCAGAAGAGTATTATCTAACTCTTCAGGAACATTGAAGATAACTTTCCCATCTCCCGTCGTCAGAACAGTCGCGTCATCTAATACTTTGAGAACAATAATTCTACCAACATTCGGCCAACGTGATTGCGGCCATTTTGTTTGTAGAATTATTCTCTCAACTACTGAAGCTGAATCTTTGTCAAGTGGATAGAATAGTTGAGTTGGTACTGACTGCTGTTCGGACATTTTAGTTCTGCTTCTGTGCCACGAACTCCGCCCAGACCGCGCTAGATGACGCTACTCCTGTTGCAATGAGTTGATAGGGAACCACAAACATCACCCTCACATATCTCGTTGGAGTCGGGATTTCAATTTCACGAAGTCCGCGCGATGCTCCACTCGTTCCGAGTCCTTGTGTCGTAGAAGCGAACTGCCAACGTGCAAACGGCGATGTCGCAGCAACACTCGGATTTGAGACAGTTGAGGTCGCGTGATAGTACCAATCGCACGAAGTCGGTGTCGTGATGCAATTACCACTCTGCGCGTATTCCAAGTACATATCCTGCGTAGAATTGGTAGACGATGCAGTGAATTGCCATAGGAGCGTAGCTGAATCCGCACCAAACGGATTTCCGTTCGCTTGAGAGTCAAGATAATAAGTCGTAGTTGCTACTCCCACGCTCATATACGAAACCGAAGTCGTAGCTGTTGTACCCGTTCCGTCATTCTGCCTCAAGAAGAATGATGGATTTGCTTGTACGAACGAAATTCCGAACATAAAAACAATCGCAAGAATCAATGCGATAACTACCGTGTATTTTAGATTTATAGTCATAGATTGTTAATTATTATCGGGCGGCGGCCCGTGTCCTATCCTCCAAGAGTTGAAGGATAGAGACGAGTAACCTAGTCCGCGTTCAAATACGGCGTATAGAGTGCCGATATATCAAACGTAGATGTTGATGTGTACTGTCGCATAAACACGAAGCACGCAGAACCCATTGCTGGAATTGCCAACATACCTGACGGCACTCCTGCTGTAGTTGTAGTTGCTACAGTTTCTATATCAACACCTGTACCACCAGCGAATGTGATTGTCGCTGCATTGGTCGTTGTTGCATTGAAGACACAAGTCCTTTGTGTATCTCCAGCAGTTGGAAGCCATGCGCTTGCTGTTGAAGATGCAAAGAAAGTAAGTGTTAATGCACCAATATTAGGTGTTAATACGATACTGTCATAACCATTTACATCAGACAGTTTTAATGTTGCCGCTGTCGTAGCTGTTGATGTCGCATTTGTGTAACTATGAAGCGTTCCTGCGTTCGTGGTCAAAAGACCAGAAAGCGTAGAAGCCGCCGCAGTCATCGCACCTGTGATAGTAAGTGTCGTACCGCGAACCTCTCCCACTACAGGAGAAGTCGTGTCCGTACTAATACCATTCGGCATACGAGTACCTGTCGCACCAAACATATTCGGAGAAGGAAAAATCCAAGTCAGAATGATTGCTAATAGCGCAATCACTCCAGACCATTCTTTAAGAGTTTTCATGGTGTGATTGCAATTACGCTATTAAGCTGCGCCCGTGGCACTGACAATTGCCGTCCAGGTACCCGGGAAATGCGCTTCCGAGAACTTCGCACGCATTACATAGGTATCATTGTCGGTGTACTTCGGCTCAAGCATTGATGTCTCAAGACCCGATAGCACCTTGCGGCGCACCTCGTGATTTCGCCCAAGAAGGGTGAATGTCGTGTTTGCATTCGATGCTGAGTTATAGGTAGAACCAAGGAAGATAGATGCCTTCAGGCGTACCTGTCCATAATCCGTCTCAAAGACGTTGATGTTGTTCTCACCACCCCCTGGCATAAGCGGAGAACCGAGTGTCTCACGCGCTGTCCTGTAGAGAATGAACGGAACCACGAGTGCCTCAAACTGATGAGACCCCGCATCGCCATCCTGTCCTTTCTGATTCGCAAGCGACTGAACATCAGTCCACAGAGCGTCTGCGGTCATTGCGGCTGTCTCAAGATTGTCCACTGTTACACCCGTGAGCGTTGTGTGTGAGTCCGAAGCAACCGCATCTCCGTCAGGAGTTGTGTTGATGGAACCTGCAGTGAAATCGCCGTAGGTGTTGATAATGGACTGATGGTCTTGAGTCGTGCGAGCGCGATAACCGATTTGCTGTCCGATTTTCTCACGTTTGCCTTGCTGTGAAGTTTTGAACGCCTCCCAAGAAATAGGGACTTGTTTCGTGTACTTCGTAACACGCTTCGTCTTTGTGTTCCCGATACGGGTCGAGGTAGAGACGATTTCCTCTTGCTCACCGGTTTCCTCAAACTCACCAACATTGGAGTCCTCATCGTAGATGAAAGCCATACTATCAATTGAATCTGTTTTGAAGAAGAAACCATCCTGTGCTGAGAGATACGCGGGTACCTGTTCGGCAGTAAATGTTTCGTACATCACTTCATCAATCGCGGTTTGACAATCATCACTTGACAAGTTCGCTGTGTGTCCTCCTGTATAGGCCAAATTATACTTTTGATACTGACACTAAATCCTGAAAGTAAGGAGATAGCCGTTTCTCTTCCTCTCGTCCTCTTGGATGATGAGCGTGGCATAAAGTGATGCCGTTGTTAATTTTATAACGCAATTCTGGGTAATCTTTCCAATTGAGAATGTGATGTGCCTCCAAGCGACCACTACAATCGAGATTAGATATTCTACATTTCCAACTATCTCTAGTTTTTACTGAAAACATCCATTCTCTATAACATCCGTCAAGATGTTTATTCTCATTTTTCACTAATTGTGTTCTGTCTTTAATCCATTTCCAGTGTTTTTCACCAGAAAGAAACCCCTCATTCCCTTTATTCCAAGAAGCATATCCTTTCTGAAATTCAGTAGTCGGAGAAACCCTTTCACCTTTCTTGAATTGAGTGGATTTACTTTCGGAATTATCTGCTAACTTATTCCCCTTCTGAAATCCCATTCCTGAATATTTAGGCATCGTAGATAGTTTAAGTCCCTTATTCCAAGCGACTACTATCCCTTTTGTTCCTTTATTCCACGGGATTCTCATAAGAGAACTAGGTGATGTCCTTACGAGACACACCACGAGCGTCAACCGTACACTGAAGAGCCGAACGAGCGACGTTGTACCAAGCGACTGTGAATGCCGCCGTATCTGCGCCTGCCGGTTCCCATGTGTAGACACTTGATGTGAGGTCTATCATGTAGATGTCATGCAGAAGGCCGATTGCCTCTGACTCCGTGTCTGCGGTTGATGCTGTTTTTGCCTTCGCCTCAATTCGAGTTAGTTGTGCGAATGGCATATCAACTACAGTACGATGTGCGACAATCGTTGCATCAGTCGGAGAAGTTACCTCCATGTCTTTTGCAAGAATGCCCACGAACTGCTCGGTAACGACTGTTACGTCGTCATCTACAGCAACGACAATTACGTTCGACGATGCAACGCCTGACGTATGGGTAGCTGTGTTAATCATCGGTTCGCCCACATAGCCACGAGTTGCGCTCGCCGCAATTCGGAATGGCTGTCTCATGCACTGCCCTATCACTTTCATGTCTCCTTTCGCCATAATTTAATTTAATTAGTTCGGTATAATAAAATACCTCCGGGAGTTTTATCCCTTTCCAATAAGTTCTATATAAATTACGAGCTATTTAGTCCAAGCTTTCGGCTGTCCTGGCGATGGCTTTGCGTTCCTGAAAAGTGTCTTGCCGCTCGGTAATACTTTTGAGTAGATGCTTCCACCTTCATATTTGTATCCTTTGAGTGGAGAGTTTTCGGGAAGCTTCGGTACTTCGTTCGGAAGTCCGTCTCGGTGTTCACCCATTGAATCGTTGGAAATCGTATCTTTGGCTCGTAGAGCGCGGGCGAGTTCGTTGTTCTTGGCGACAATTTTCTTTGAATTGAGACCGCCTATAGCGAACTTCATGTCCTCCTCTAAACTGCCTGTCGGGATAACACGATTCTTCCAAAATAGGACAGCGGCTTGCGCTTCTGATTCTGAAGATGTGTTGGTTCTGGCAATATCCAAAGCACGACCTTCCTGTGATTCTTTTTGGGCTATCTGGCGTTCACGAGCGAGGATAGCAGGGAGTTCCTTGGCGGTGATTGGCTTGTCCTCTTCCGCTTCAGATGCCTCTCGTGCTTCGCGCTCCTCGTCTGTTTCCCGTTTCTGCCGTGAGGCGTTATATCGGTCTTCAGCGAGCAAGCGTTCAGCCGCTTCTCTGCGCTCGGTTTCCGCCTTAGCAACAGCTTCGTAATCTATTTCAAGGTTCTGTTGAGAAGCTTCGGCTTCGGCTTTCGCTTTTGCTTCAGCATCTGCTTTTTCCTTTTCTGCCTGTTCGGCTTCAGCTTGCAGTTGAGCTTGTTTCTCTTCTTCAGTCATTTTGGGACATCGGGACTTTCCCCGTGGTCATTTATTTGTAAGCTTTCGCATTCCCAGTTTACCGTCTTGGAATGGGACAGAACTTTATTTACTCATTTCTACCAGTTTATCATCTATTACCCTTGTCAAGTACCCTGTCAACTGAGCAATTCGTAAATCATTCGCAGTTGTTCCTTTTTCTAAAAGCGTCTTCGTGGCGGCCCACTGCATCTCTGATTTAAGAACCTTCCAAAGTGTGGACTCTTGGAATGCTTTGGCTTGCGACTTGAGCGTGCTTATCATATTCACGTCCAACTCTTTACCTTTCCATTCCCATGTATCTTTCTTGATAACTAGGAAATCATCCTTTGTGAGAGTGTGAAATACATCTCTGATGATAAAACGGATAAGATGCCTTTGAAAGAACTCACGCATAGTTTACTTCTTAAACTTGCTTTTCGATTTCTTTTCTTTTACCTTCTCTTCTTTCTCTGCAACGACTTTCTGTATTGTCGAGACAGCCGATGCGAGGTTCGCCGGATTATCCACCTCTATCTTCTCCCCGCCAATGTTGAAGATATACACCACTTCTGGCTTCTCTCTAGGACACTTCTTTTTGAAATCCCAGAATGAACCTGTCTTTATCTTCACGCCGTCCTTGGTGATGTATCCTGCGATTTTGTCGTATCGTGCGAGAACGAGTGAGGGATTTTCTCGCGCTTCTTTCTCTCCCATTCCCCCGACAAGCGAACCCTCGCGCCCTAATTCGCCGTTGATAACGCGTTCTATCTTTTCGCTGTTCTGAAGAACAAACCCGTCTATTTCTGCAAAATCTGTTTCCATAAATTATTTTATTATTGTGTAATCATAGCACTAACCAGTTGCACTGGCCGCACCGATAGCAGGGGACAATGTCTTCTGCTTTACCTGCGCTCCAAAACCATCACTGCCCATCGGACTCGGTATTCCCTGCATTTGTGGCTTTTGAATAAACTTGTCCGCCTTGCTGTGGAAGAATGAGTGGAACGTCTCGCGCACCAGTGCTTCTTGGTCAACATACGGATTCATTCTGAACTGCGCTTCAAGAGCCATCAAGAGTGCCTGCATTGTTTCATCACTTTGCTGGAATACTTCTTTGTAGTCGGCTCTTGCATAATACTTCATCTTGGCGAAGATTTCGGGATTCGCTTTCAGTATCGCCATTTTGTTCTTCTCGGATTCTTCATAGAGATTAAGATTCGCCATTCGCATCTCGTCCTCGGTCATTTCCTTGCCGATAAGGTCTTCGCTGAACATCAATTGTTTGGACATTCGTTGTCCGCCGACTTCTTTATTTTGGAGCATAAACTTCTTGTATTTCAATTTCGTATGCTCGCCTACGATGTCGTCCACCTGCGGAATTGAGAGATTATTGATTGCTATATCCCCCATAAGAAGTCCATATCGTGCTATTGAAGAAGCAAGTCCCTTTGCAACCCCACCGATAATTTTCTTTGAGTTTGCTTGTGCTTGTGCGACAGTAAATGCTTTCTGTGAGGCGGGGGGAAGTTGCCCCGCGATTGTTTCCGATACCGATGCCTCGGACATACTCTGTTCGGTCATATTGAGCGAAGCGATAAGAGGATTGAGATTTGACGGCGGCATCAATGGAGAAACCTTTGTCTCCTTATCCGCGAACGCCACCACAGCGTTCGGATAAATGATATCTCCGTCTATCTTGTCTGAACCTGACACGGCGATAGGCATCTCTGCGTCAAGGATAGCCCTGTTAGCAATAATTTCTGTTGAAGCGTCATAGAGTGCGTTATCCCAGCGCATCGCGTTCATCATTGACTTGTAGAAAAAGAAGTGCGAGCCGATAGGATAGAAACCGAATTGCTGGAGGTTATAGCGCGGCGCACCGAAGTTGTCTCTATGCTTAATAGGATTGTTGTCTACGTTCGTATTACCCATATACACACCTCCTAGGAAACACACCTCACAATCTTCTCTACGGTTCTTGTAGGTTACTTCCTCCACGAGAGATGGATGCTCCTCGTCTTTGATTTCATAAAATAGTCCATCGTCTTCGTTATAGACTGTTTGTCGTCCGGCACCGACATAATTCCAGTTCTCGTGCTTCCCATATTTCGCTTCGGCTTCCTGATACTCAATCCATTTCCGCGTGATATTGAAACGATGCTTTTGGATATTCCTTTCAAATGCGTTGCTGATAAGCACTTGGTCTGCAGTATAAATAGGTGCTTTGAAGCCAGACAACACTTCATCCAGTATTTCTTTCTTCGTGTATTTCCCCGATTCCCCCTTAATCTTTATCTCTTGCATTACTTTCTGATATTCCGCGCCGAGATATACAACAGGGTCAGTTTCCATTGCGAACACAAGCGAAAGGAAGTTTTCTTTATAGTTAGAGTTCTCATCTTGCGCCATCCATTCCACGAGGTCGGTCATAAACTCGGATACGCCTCGGTCTATTTCATCATCATCATTCTGCGCTTGGAAAGAGGGAAGCATATAACCGGCTGTAAGATTCGCGTGCATAGCGATTCCTTTGTTACGAGCCATTGAGCGCGTTCCTCGCCATTTCCACGCATCGTTCGGGTCTTCAAACGATTCATCGACAAACGCATTGAACATCCTGCGCCCACGATTCATATCGTCCAGTACTGAACTTTCATTCAGCTCGTTCCAGTTTTTATTGAGTATCTGATGTCCGGTAGCGTAATCTTTTTTTACCATTGAACTAAACTCAATAATGTCTCTACTTGGAATATATGAGGAGGTTGGAGAACTGTCTTTTATGATGTCTTCAATCATGGTTTGTATAGCGTATGTCTAAAGACCTTTTGATTGAACACTTTTCTATTTTCAGTCGTGAGTTCTTTTGCTACCATCATAATCCATTTCTTGAAGAAGTTATATTGCTTGGTACTCATCTCTCCAATTCCATAAACAGTGAGTCGTGCTTGAATGTCAGATTTCTTTTTCTTTTTCATTGTCAAGATTATACCACACTATCGTCCCCTCATACGCGCGTATCCTGCAATAGGAGGCTTGTGGATAACTACACTCCCCGAAGATACTATCGTTTGTTCCATTGAAAGGGCATATCTGGCGGCATCGCACAAATGGTCATTCTCCTTTATCGGATTTTCATCCTCATTGTGCATTGATCTCCTATCGGGATACGAATATGTTTCCAATTCCCAAATAAGATTCTGGCAGGACTCATGAATATAAAGGCGATTCGACTTGAATAGTTCCCTCACCACATTTATTCCATTTCGTATACTGTCCTTATTCTTTATCACTTCGCGCACATTTATTCCTCGGCGTTTTAATTCCTCTATTCCACTTGCGCTTTCGGGGTCGGGATAACATTCATTCCATTTGAGCGCGGCGACATAATCAGCAATTTGAGCGTCTGTTTGTTGGGTTTTATACCATTCGCTTGTAATGAAATATCGCGCATCGCTGTCTTTCTCTATTGAAAGCACCGCACAAGGATTGGTAAAGCCGAAGTCCACACCGCCGAATAGTTTAATTCTGTTTATAGGGTCTGCTTCCACATCATCATCAGAATAAACATGACGTTCGCGGTCAAACTCTTTATAGACAAGTCCTTCGGTTTTGCGGAAGTCAGCCAAATATTCTTGGGCGAATCTGTCCTCGGTTATTTCTTTTTTTGCCTTGTCTATCTCTTCTTTTGGAAGAAACGGGTTGTCATAACTGGTGAAGTGAAATGACTTGTAATCGGTGTCTTTTGCTTCCATTCCGAACAGGTCGTAGAAGTGATTGAATCCTTTTGGCGTTGAGATGAACATTCCCTCGCCTTTCGTATCCGTGAGTGTCGGCCGGATAACCTCTTGCCAGTTCACCCAGAAGTTCCTCATCATTGCGATTTCGTCTATCACTATCAAATCAAATTGCTGTCCTCGGAGTGTTTCAATACTTTCCCATCCTCTTAGGATTATCTGTGAACCATTGACTAAAGTTATTTCAAGTCGTGATTCGTTTATGTTGCTTGCCGCCTCGGTGCAATCTTTCTTTAATTGACTCCACGCGATATCTCGCGCTTGCTGATAGGTCGGAGCGATATATGCAATTCGTGAATTAGCAATGGCCGCTCTCCCTTTCATCTGGTCAATAGCGAGTGTTGTTTTGCCAAAACGCCTTCCGCAATTTATGACGCGGAATCTATGTCTATCTAATGCAATTTCAGCTTGTGCTAGGGTTAACTTCATATCGTTGTGCTGTTTCGCCAGATACTACAAGTATCAATGTCTTATTTCCTTCGTTTCCCTGCTTCTTCATTCCCAATATCTCTGCGCCCAATGACAGTTCTTTTACCCTACGTTTCGGTTTCTTTTCAATGTCGTAAACCAACGCTGTCGTTATCAATTCCTCTGTAAGCCCAAAATCTGAAAGAGCTTGCCTCACTCCTTTTGATTCCATTATTTCCTTCGGTTTGTGTTTTGCAACTTTTGTGCTATAACCAACCGAAACCAACACATCTCGTTTATTCTTTCTCTTGTCTCTTGGGAGCGATTGATTCTTTACTATTGCCTCCGCTAAATCACTCTGAAGTGCTGTAGCCATATCATACCCGCGCAGTCCGCGCCGCATTTCTCATTGCCCAATTAAACCCTGAAAAGATAGGTGTGTGTTCTTTCCTCTCTTGTCGGGATAGGAGTTTTATTGCGAGATGTCGTTTCTGTTTGTGATTCATACTACTCATTCAATGAGATGAGGTTTGCTTGGTAGGAGTTTCCGCTGTTTATGTTTTGATTGTCTGCGTGGATTTCTGTGCGGAATGTATGTTCCGTGTTTTTATTCACTGTCAGATTTATCGGTAATTCAATTACGAGTGCATTCGCTTCTGTTGTTCCCATTGTTGCGTTGAGTGTGAATGGTACTTCTCCTTCTACTAAGTGTCCTTCCTGGCTCCAGTATCCAGCTTTTGATACAAGATTCTCTCCGTAATACAACTCTATAGACACATCTTTCGGTAGGGGTTCTTTTATCTGTATCCTGTACACTTTTATTGTGGCAGTTTTATACTGAATAGAACCTCCCGTCCGATTGTAGAACTTGTAGTGCGAGGCCCCTTGCGATTCTATTTTTGTTACGGCTTCTACTACCGGCGGAACGACAAGAATAGTTGTTGATGCTATCTCTGCTGATTGTGCAGGTAGAGATTCTGCTTGCGTTGTTGGCGTGATAATTACTTTCTGTGGGGTTTTGGGCATAATAATTGGTTGAGTTACTCCTAATGTTTGTGAGGGAATAAGAATTGCTCGTATGTTGTCAACAGTTGAATTATCTACGCCAAATGCAATTAGGATTGAGAGTATAGCTGTTGCCTGAAGCAGGGTAAGCATAGTTAGTTCTTATTTTTTGTCCAATAACTTGAATTACAGTTGTAATTGTCGTTATTCTTTCTGTTTTGGAAGTTCTTTTGCGCTTCCATTCTATAGTGAACCATTGACTTCACTTTTTCTACTCCTTTCGTATGCAGCTCGTGGTATCGCCATAAATTATTTGTATCTTTTAATCAACCAACGTCCAAACTCATAATCTCGTCCTGCGTAAGTCCGCCGTTTGCATCGTCCATCGCCAACTTTTCATTCTCTGTAAGTATTCCTTTCTCTTTTTTTGTCATCAGAACAAAACTCTCTATTGCTTTTGCTATCGCCTTCTCACCTTCACCGACTTCATTCTCCGGTTCTTCTGCAATGAGATTTCCTACCGTGATAAGCGAGGCCACCACTGAAGTCGCGTGCTCTACCGTATAGTATACCGCATCTGCTGGGTCAATGATGTCTTTTCCTATGTCAAGTGTTCCTCCTGCGTTTTCTTGGATTTGCTTGTAGGGAGCGAGGAGGGATTCTTTTAAGATATGACCTTCGGGAAGTTTGTCTGCGATTTCTTTTAAGCAAAGTCCCCCACCTTTTACATAGCCCGATTTGAGCGCGGCTCTACAAGCAAATACTGTGTCCTCTATCTTGAGTTTGAGCGGGAGCGACTCGGCATCAGTTGGACTTCCGACACGGATAACCCCGCCCGCCGAAGCCATTGAGGCGACTCTTCGTTTCATTAACATTTGGAATTGTGGCTCTTTTGTTTCCTCTAGTTGTCCTTTGAGGATTTCTATACGCTTTTGAATGGCGGATTTTTCTACCAGTTTTGTTTGTTTCTTTCCCTCTACACGCTCGGTTTCCGTGTACTGCTCTACTTGTTCTCCTCTGCCTCCGAGAGCCACCGCATCTTCTTTCGTTTCTGTGTCTTTGACGATGAGTTTCTCTAGAAATCCCATTACTCCTTTCGTAACTTGTTCCAATTTCATTCCCTTGTTTTTGTCTATGAGTGTTGCCCCGCAGAAGATAGCAAGGTCTTCTAATTGCTCTGTGCGAAGCCCTGGAACTTTTACAGGCCAAAGGAATGTGCCGTTTTGCCGTGCAAGCACCATATTTACCAATACATTCTCCGAGAAGTCGGGGGCGAGAAGGATTGCCTTCGTTGATTCAAACTTGCTGATTACGAAACGAGCAAGCATATCATTGTCCATTTTGTGATTCGTAATAAATACAGGGCAATCCTCTATGACCATTTCGTATCGCTCCGGCTTATTGACGAATGCCTTTCCGCAGATTTTGGCGTGAAATCTGTGTCCTTTGACGATTTCCGTTTCTATCTCGCCCTTATATCCCTCTACGACATCTAGGAATCCGTCCACCCCCACTTCATACGCCATTTTTGCAATGAGTTTTGAGGTGTCATTATCTTCTCCGAGTGAAACCGCCGAAATCTTTTCAAGTTCTGCGAGCGTTTTTATTGGCTTCGCCACTTTCGTTATTTCCTCTTTGATTTTCTTTGCTTCCTCTAAAATATCTTTTTTGAGTTGCATGACGCCTTTGGATTCGGTTTTTCCCGAAGAATATCCACTAGATTTCGCTTGGAGTTTTGCATATATGTCGTTGAAAAGAGACCGCGCCAAAACAGTGGTTGCGCTTGTGCCGTCTCCAACCTTGCGATTGGTACGCATTGTGGCTTCTTTGAAAAACTCTGCAACTAACTTCACGAATGGATTTTTGGGCTGTATAACCTCGGCAGTATAAAATCCATCATCGACATTCCTCGGCCCGCGATTGTATGTCCGATACATCAAAGTTGTTTTCGCTTCTGGCCCAAGTGTCCTACTGACCGGAATCGCTATAGCATCTACGCCATGTTTCAAATACTCAAGAACTTTCTTATCCGAACTGCATACCAATGTTGATTTAGACATATAGTTTTATATTATCCGATTATAAGTTATTTGTCAATAATTTTTTATTCCCCTTTTAGATAGGATGTACATTTCCAGCAGTCGTGTCCTCCTTTTTGGTTGGAGTATCTGTTTCCTCCTTTCTGTTCTTTTTTGCAGGTGGAGCAAATCCATTTCATTGTTTCTATTTTCATTTCAGTTTTTCTATTAAATCGGTAAGGTATTCTCTGGTGAGTTTTGTGTGTTCGTTTCTTTTTGCTTCCACGGCCTTTACTCGTTTCTCGCCGATTTCTTGTACTAAATGTTGGCGGAACTTTATAGAATCCCCTTTTCTCATAATGTTACAGGCGAAACACTGGGGTCTGGCATTGTCAAAATCCCACCTCGCTGATTTATACCACCGGGAGAGATAGTGTCCAGCGTGTAGTCGCTTGATAAGAAAGATGCCGAGACATGTGTAGCACTGGTTTACTTCGTTACCCTCCATATCCTCTAATTTCACTTTGCCCTTATTTGCCCGCACCTTGATACTAAACAAGCGGTCGCACTCCTTTATCAATTTTGATATGGAAAGTGGTTTACGAGCCAATTTGGGGCTTCTGGTGGGCTTCCTGCGCTTGATACCCGTTCGTTTAATCATAAAAGAGCGAATTGTTCTGTTGTTATGAGTTGTCCGGTAAGAGGATGCCGGACAAAATCTATTTTCTTTGCGGGTTTTTCCTTGAAGAGAAATGCACGCCACCATCGCGCACCGCCGATTTTCTTTGTTTCAAGGGTGTATACCGCGCCGTCTATTTCTCTTGTCGCTTCTCCTTTGTCGGGGACATTCTTGTCAAATACCTCATAAAGTCGCGTATCGCTTTCCGAGCCAATCATCTCATTCCCGACCATCTTCCGTTCTAGTTCATACGCCCTGCGCCACTCGCGGTGTTCGGCTAATGAAAGAATACAGAGGTCGGCTTGCTTCATACGCTTTTAGTGGGTGTGAAATACTCAGTTTTAATATGTCCGAGTAAACTTTTCCAATCGCGTTTTCTTATTGCTTTCAGATAAAATCTCCAGCCATACCATTCATTCAAGTGATAGAAAACTTTGCTTTGGTATTGACCAGTTGTCATTACTGAAAGGCCGGGAATAGGTAGTTTAGAGTACGTTTCTAATGTTTCTTCTAAATTGAAATCTCTTTTCATATCTCCTTTACTGATTTAGGTGGTTTCATAGAACATCGTCTTTATGAATAGATACATATTTCAAGAAATCTACTATTCTTTCCATTTCTAATTTCGCGCCTTCTATCGTCCAACCTTCTTTATCAGCTCGCGGAAGTAAATATCCATTCGCAAGCATATACAATCGCTTAAGTGATATTTGTTTTCTCATATCTTCTCTACATTATCATAATGCGCTCTTTGTGTACATAACCATCTGGGGATAACTATTCCCCTACCTCACCCATAGTGCGGAGTGTTTTTTGTTGTGTTTTTTATGGCGATACGCCTGTTCGGGATCGCTTCTTTCTATTCGGGCGTGGTTGCTGTGCGTTCCTGCGAACGGCCTCGGTCTTTCGTTTAGACGTAGCCCGACCGCCCTTCTGTGAAAAGAGACGGTGAGCTTCTTTGATGTCTTCGGGAGTCATATTTATTTCATCGCCGCAAGAATAATGTCGCCTGCTTCCAACCCAGTAAATCCCATTTTACGAATCGCGGATACTTTTTGCGCGTTGCTTTTTGACCTATCTTCCGCAACCTTGAAGGCCGCGAGTTCTAACGTTTGACTATGCTCTTTTATTCTTTTCATAGTGTTTTTTGTAAGAGTGTCTTATGTGTTTCTCTTATGTCTATACTCTAACAAAGCGGTCTGCTAAATGCAAGGAAGTTATCCCCTTTTTAGCAAAGTTGAACTTGGAGGGTGAATTATACGGTGTATTGTCTATGTTTTTTAGATGCACTCACGGAAGCGTTTTTTGTGTTGTAATGCTTATTTGGGTAGATACAAAGAACTATTGAGCGAATGTCGGTAATCTTTCTTTCGTCCAGTGCGTACATCATCCTTTATCACACTCAATAAATAATAGTAATCATTTATGTTTTTAAGATGTGCGGTTTTTGCGAGGATTCTGCCGAACGGATAGCCCGTGAGGGTTGCTAATTCTTTTAAGAGATCGCCGCGCTCGTTGCTTGCTTTCTTGCCGTTTGGTTTGAATCGCTCCATTACTCGTTCTTCGTTAAAGAGATTCTGAATCAGCTCCATATTATTTGTTGTGTGGTCATAGACTCCTAAAAAAGTCCATTCGTTCTCCCCATTCTTTTCGTAATTTCTTCGGCATATTTTTCTTGAAATTGTTCCGCGCTCGTTTTGTCTTTATCTTTCTCCTTGTCTTATATCCATTTCCTATATCTACCATTTCTGACTCTTCTCTCTGTATTCTAGGTATTAGTATTTTCATATTGATTCCCTAAGATTGCGTAGATGCGCCCCCCTCCCCCATAGAGTATGGAAGAAGAAAGCGCAGATTCCCTTGAGTTGCCTTCTGTTTGACGGCATGAAGTAGCCTACGCTGGAACAGGGCTTGTGATTAGAGTCGTCCCCGTTATACCCCCCACGACTATAAAACAAAAAACGCCGTGAAGCGTTTTAATCAGAAACTTCGCGCACAGCACAGTCTGGAGATGAAGCCAAAATGCACTGCGCCGTGCGCGAAACTGCTGATTGGTGTTTCATCTCCATACCCCAAATATAGCAACTAGCGGGGGTGTGTCAAAGGGGAGGAGGGGATAACTTTTCTTGTGTTTATTTTATCTTGCCTGTATGATGTTGATATGAAAACAAAAGAAATTGTGATAAGTAAAAAACCCTGTTCTCGTTGTGGTTCTACTATGTGGCATAGAAAAGGGCAAAAGTTTCCAGAGACATTAAACATTTGTTATGGATGTTCCATTCGCTCCGAGTTAGCATCAAGTGGAGGCATCGCCCGCGCTAAAAAACTATCCGCCGCGCGAAGAAAAGAAATCGCAACAAAAGCATCCCATTCAAGGAAGAAATCCCTCTCCCACTACACCACTCTCTATGAAGAAACAATATAATACAGAAATGGAGAGAGCTTTTGATAAAGCATTTCCTTTAGAACGAAGGGGAGTTGGTAGTGGAACATTTAGAAGAATTAGTATCGGTAAGTTTATATCGTTCATTCGTAAGGAAGAGGAAAAGATATTTAATAGCAAAAAGGGGACAACAATATACATTCCAAAGCGTGATGGAACAGAACAGGTCTGGCGTTTAGTGGAAGTTAGAAAATGGCGTTAAAATCCATACTCTATGAAGAATAAAAGCGATACGCCTCTCCTCTAACTCTCCCTCTACTCCCACTCGCGCGTACCGATTATTGAAGTGTGGTGTAGTAAGAAGTGGATAACCTCAAATGACTTGTATATCGGTTTTTAGAGGGCATAGGAGCGATGCTCGGAACGAAACTTGACACGAAATACGCTGTATTTTATGGGTTTTTGAGCATTTTCTCACATTTTGACTGCGTATTTCCTAGTTCGTTTGGCGAAAAACACTGAAATATGGCGTAGAATATAGGTATAATTGGACAAGTGTGCTATACTTAATTCAGGCCCCGAAAGGGGGACGCGCTCATTGAAATGAAAGACACAAAAGAACTTGGTGTTATCAAATCCAAATGCGCTTGGTGTGGAAAATCAGACGGAGGCCCGTGGAGCGGAATGGCTTTACTCGGAGCAATGAAATATGTACACACCGATTGCGAGGATGGGTGGGAACGAAGCAACAAAACAAGTCAGAAAGCTATTGGAGCCTTAAATGACTTCTTCGGCAAACTGATGAACGAAAAGAAATAGCAACCCCGCCAGAGGTCGCCACTTACAAGAAAGCATACACCCCTTTGCCTAGCGCGTCCAGAGGGGTGTTTTGCTTGCCCACGCCCCTCGTGCGTACTGGGTGTGGGGGTTATCTGAGTATTTTCATTTTCATAAAGACGAGATTTCTCATTAGTTTTTTATGTTCCGCTTTTAGTTTGTGGTAATTTGACACATTTGGAGAAATACTGCGTAAATATCGCGACAAATATTCCAACCTATCCTTTATCAATCTTGTCTTATGTTCTATCGTTTCTTTTTTCATAAGTAACTACCCATACAGGTTATAAGTAATTAGAGAGTTATCCTTTCGGGAGTAAATTATACACTATTTCACTTACTTCTTTTGCCTCATTTGCCGTCCAAAGTTCTTCATTATCAGCACAAACAATATCAGTAAAGGTAATTTTCTTAATTAAGAATCCGTTTCTTGTTTCAATAATTCTTATTTCAATTTTTTCCATACAGGTTATAGAGAGTTAGTGGATAATCTTTATCTTTCCTTTTGGCGGAATAACACTCACGAACAAATCCTTCTCTGAATACTCGATATAGATTCTTTTTTCTTTGAGAAGTTCCCAAAGAATCTTTGAGAGATAAGTCGGTGTCGGGCCGGAGTCGGGAATGGCGTCGTAGAGTTTCTTGAATGTGCGCCACTTTATTTTAGGTGAGAAGTAGTATTTCATAGGTTAGGTGGATAATGGCGTGCGCTTTGGGCGGCCGCGGGGTTTCCTGGGTGCGTCAAATAAAGTCGGAGGTGCGGAAACAAAGCCCTGCCCCGGTATCATTTCAAGTTCGCATTTCATCCCCTCGGTCGCCGAGAGTTTATTCTTCCTGATTTCTGCTTCTAGGAACAAGATAGATTTCTTTCCGTCTTTCGTGCGCTTCGCGGGTTTGCCATAGGAACGCTTGAGGGTAAGCCATTGACTAATAGCGTACGAGAGTTTTTCGCCGCCCGATGCCTTTAGACGGCCACTTTGAATGTCGGTGAATTGGTGGTTCAATACGATAAGAGCGTGGTTCTTTTTTGCGAGGATAGGAACTATGCGCCTGCAAAATGCCCCCACGAGCCGTGCTTGTCCGCCTATCGTTCTACCTTCCGCGCCCTTCTCCATTTCTTCCCTCGGAAGTAAAGAACCAACGGCATCTAAAACAATCACTCCGTTTTTATGCCCACTCGCCCATTTTTCAATAGAATCAAGATACGCCTCTGCAAAGTCCTCAATAGACAAATCAAGCGTTTTACAATCAACTCCGAGTATCTCCGCATAAGAGTTAGCCCATGCGATTTCACAATCAGCGTAAAGACAAGGATGTTTTTCTTTCTGCGCTCGCGCAACAATTTGCATAGCCAAGGTGCTTTTCCCCACACTCCAAATACCCGACACTTGAAATATCTTGCGGAAATGAAGTCCTCCTCCCAAGATAGTATCCAACGCTGGAAAGCCGGTGGGCATTATTTCTATCTTTTCGTAGGGTGATTCTATTGCCTTCATAACTCTTTCATAAATGATTTCTCTATCAGTTCACGGACAATTTCTGCTTCACCTTTACCCAGTTTCTTCGCCAACTTTTTTAACATCACCCTATGTTTATCTTTCACTCGCACCATCATTCCTCGCATCTTCTCGACTGTTTCTTGTGTCATATAAGATACTTGTACCATAGTTAAATGTGTAGCGCAATACGTTATCCCCAACTGACTTTCTGGGTACTTGCGTATTGCGCTATACGGGTGTATATTGACTTATAGACAACAGCAACGGTAGCAAAGGAGTTCCGGCTCCGCTACACGATAGCAACTTGTCGGTCGCTCACCGCAGAGTGGGCGTGAGGAAACAAACAATTGCTTTCTCTCGCCTGTTCTGCAAAGACAGGAAATTATTAGAGTGCCTTGTGTCGCGTTCTCTGGGTTTACTCACAAGGCGAACCCAGAACACGCCAAAAACTAAAATGAAAACAAAAAATATATTTTGGACAGTAAAAGACGAAAGAGGAATTAGACCAATGGCGAAGATTGATCGCAACGATATTTATGGAGAGGAAGCCGTAAGGGACTTTGCAGAAAAAAAAGGAATGACTGCGGTACGAGTAGAAATTAAGGAAATCTGATATGGAAACAAATATAGAAATGGTGATGTGCGGTAAATGCGACAAAAAGATTACTCCTAATCTCATCGCTTCGTTTGGCAATGACCACCACGACCCCGATGAAGTGCATTGCGAGGATTGTTTTAGCGGCGCGGTCGCGCGGGCGGAGAGTATGGATGAATCGGTATGATATTTGCCCCGCTCGGATTGTTCGCGCTCTATGTGATTATTGATTCATTCTTTCAGGTATGACGAAGTTTTTATTCAAGAAAGGAAATAGATTTGGATTCAAAAAAGGACAAACCCCATGGAATAAAGATAAGAGACTTCCACAATTCTCTGGTAAAAATAATCCATTTTTTGGGAAGAAACATCATAAAAAAACAAAAAGAAAAATGAGTGAAGCTCAACACAATCGTAAAGACAATAAAGGTGAAAGACATCATAGCTGGAAGGGGGGAATTATGAAAGACAAAAAGTATGTTTCTTGGCTCAAAAATAAAAGAAATAGGCAGACTAAAGCTGGCGGACATACTTGGAATGAGTGGGAAACTCTAAAAGCTCAATACAATTGGACTTGCCTGTGTTGTAAAAAGCAAGAACCAAAAATTAAATTAACGCTTGACCATATTATACCGTTGTCAAAGGGCGGTTCAGATAACATAGAGAACATTCAACCTCTTTGTGGGAGTTGCAATAGCAAGAAACATACTAAAAACACAAAATATGGCTAATCTTCACCCCGTAACCGAATCAGTGAACATTCTCACGGACGAAGAAAATAATCCGGTCGCGCTCATACGAAATAGAATTATGTACAGCATTGACCCACTTGATAATGATGGAATTGCAATGCTCTTCAATGGAAATGAAAGAATGCCGCTCGTGCCGAATCAACTAAGAAAAGAGGTATGAACGCCAACCTTGAAAACGCGCTTCGTATCATTCTTGATTTCGTTGAGAGACGGAACAAGCAAGACGCGGAGAAAGAAGTGTCGGAAGCAGTAGAAATTGTAGAAACTTACTTGAACTCATTTTCTGACTTATGAAAAGAAAACCGTATATGAAGAAAAAGATGCGTTCGCTCAAAGCGTCAAAGTTTCAGAAAGTCGCGTATCCGTTTGGTCTCGCAGAAATGTGGAATCACGCTCTCACTACCGCCGAACGCAGATCGATTGAAGCACGCGACCGGCTCTGGGCTACGGATATGGCGCGGGGATATGTGGATGTTTTTCTTTCAATGAAAGGCAAGAAACCCACGAACCCTCCGAATGCCCGCGCTCTCCGTAAGTTTGAGGCGGGAGATGTGTGCGAATGGGTTGTGAAGAATGTTCTTATTCGCGCCGGACTGCTTCGCGCCGAACAGAAGCGGGTGGAGTATCAGTATAAGGGAATGCTCCCGATGACCGCGCGACTTGACTATATCGTTGGCGGCAAGCCGGACATTGAGAAAATACGCGCAGAGCTTGAAACAATGGATGTGCCGGATGTATTCAAACGAGCTTCATTCTCTATCGTTGAGCATATCAGTCGGAAATATCCTAAAGGACTTCCCGAAATGCCGTTTGAGATAAAGAGTATTGCCTCATTCGGCGCGGATGCTATGGAAAGGAAGGGTAAGAGTATCAAGGCACACCGTATGCAACTCAAAATCCAACTCAACGGCTCGCGCTATGACCGAGGAATGCTCATCTACATCTGCCGAGATGACCTTCGTATGTTTGAGTTTGAGGTCATACGAGGTGATAAAGTGGTGGAGAAAGAGGTGCGGACTTTCTGCAAGGATATGACCAATTTTTGGCGGCGCGATGAACAACCGCCGCTAGAACAACCGATTATCTTTGACTGGGACGCGGGGAAGTTCTCAAAGAATCTGAAAATAGAATACTCACAGTATCTCTCCAAACTCTATGGATTCAAAGAGCCGCGAGAATACAGCGATAAGTTCTTGCCCACCGTGTCAAAATGGAACCGCGTCCTCTTGCGCGTAAAGAAAGGGGACAAAATGACCGCTAATAATAAAGATGCGATGGACGAAATGAAAGCCGAGGGGTTCAAAGTGAAAAAGATTATTAAAGAGTTTGCTAATGGCGAAGAATAAGTATGAGAATCTTTCTTGATACCGAGACAACAGGAAAAGAAAAAGATGACCGGCTTATTCAAGTTGCATACAAGTATGGGAGTGCTACGGTCAATGAATTGTTCAAGCCACCAAAGAAGATAGAAATTGAAGCAATGGCGGTTCACCATATAACCGAGAAAATGGTCAGTAATCAACCTACATTCAAAGATAGTCCTACTTCTAAAGAATTAGCAACACTGTTGGAAACGAATATCCTCATTGCCCATAATGCCTCATTTGATGTAGAGATGTTAAAACGCGAAGGAATAGAAGCAAATAAAATAATCTGCACTCGCAAGGTTGCTTCAGCACTTGATGTCAGTGGAGTTATACCGAGTTATGCTCTTCAGTATTTGCGCTATTTTCTTGACTTAGATATTGAGGGAATGGCGCACGATGCTCTTGGTGATGTGTTGGTCTTAGAGAAGTTATTTGACCGTCTTTCATTGAAAATGAGCGAAGAAAAGATGCTAGAAGTATCCTCACAGCCAATGCTTATTAGACAGTTCAGATTCGGGAAATATAATGGTAAAAGTATTGAAGAAGTATCAAAAACCGACTCAAATTATCTTCGTTGGCTACTAGAACAAAAATCTATGAAACCAGAAGGAGAAGAAGATTGGATATTCACTCTTCATTATTATTTGAATCGCGCGAATGAAGATTAACAACCCACATAACCTAATACAATATGAGCAAATTTGAAGAACGAACAGGTGCAAACAAACTCTTTCTGAAGATTATTGAGGGGTCATTCCGTCAATCCGTCCCCGCGAAAACCGAGGGAGCGATTGTAAGAGAACACAAGGGGAAGATATACACCGAGATTGAGTACCCGCCTGTATTCGGCAAGATAACCGATGTCGCGTTTGAGCAGAACGAATGGGAAGGAAAGAAGTTTAACAGTTTGGTGCTCACAATGGACGAGAACGAGGACACGGGGAAGATACCGGTCATCACAGTCGGCGTTGATTCAAAGTACGCGCAGGACTTAATGCACCGTCTGCCGAACATCAAACTTGACGAGGACGTGCGTATTCGTCCGTTTGCCTTTACACCCGAAGGCGAGGATAAGGAAGTAACTGGCATTGAGATTATGCAAAGGGATTCAATGGATAAGTTCACCAAGAAAATCACCTCGTACTTCTACAAAAAAGACGGCGAAAGGAATGTCGCAATAAACGGTTTTCCAGTTCGTGAAATACCGTGGGACGAGCAGACCGAAGAGGAGCGGGAGATATACAAAATCAAGCGCAAGGGGTTCCTTGTGAACTTCATCAAAGAAAATGTTATCTCAAAGTTTGAAAATGTGGGATTGAATCAAAAGCCACCTCAATCCTACGAAGAAGAACAGGAACGAAATACTGCCAAAGACCCGCTAGAAGATGAGTTTGATCCGTCAAAAATACCATTCTAACCTATGACCCACCACGACAATAAATGGCTTGTCTGGCTCATGTTTATCAGTTTACTTGTGAGCGATATAGCAATATATATGTTGCTCACAACGGATGTAGCGTGTCCTAGCCGACTCGTGGGAAATGTTTTGAATCCAGACGGGATAACAATTCACGTTTTCTGTCATTACTAAATCAATATGAAAAGCTTCCACGACGACACATTGAAGGAGTTTGACGAGAAGTTTCCATTTCAGAGAGATATCGGGAATCAAAATCGCAATAAAATCAAATCCTTCCTCACCACCCGTCATACCGCCTACCAGAATCTTCTGGTGGAGAGGTTAATAGAATTAGAGAAAGAGATGCTCCCTAACTTTCCAAAAGATATAGAGGGAATAACAGAGGAAACGGCACGTCTAAAAGAAATTGTTGGCCACAACCAAGCCCTCTTCGACATCATCGCCTTAATCAAAACACTATGAACTACGAACTTGCTAAGGAGTTGAAAGATGCAGGATTTCCACAAGACGGGGAAGGCCATAGGTTGCCCTTAATTCCTCAATACGAAGACGGTGTTACTCCAGTAACTCAGTACGAGCTATGCTATGTCCCAACCCTCTCGGAACTCATAGAGGCGTGTGGAAAGAACTTTTGGTCTCTCGGTAGAGCAGTAAGTGGAAAATGGTTTTGTTGCGGCGCACAAGACGATGAAGAATTTGCTGAAAGCACGGCACATCATTCAACCCCCGAAGAAGCCGTCGCTCGTCTCTGGCTCGCCTTAATCAAAGAGATATGAAGATACTTATTGCTTGCGAGTTCAGTGGAATAGTACGAGATGCTTTCATCGAAAAAGAACATGATGCGTGGTCATGCGATATTCTGCCAACAGAAGGAAAGTATACAGATAATCATCTAATGACTGATGTAAGAAATGTATTAGATGAAAAATGGGACATGATTCTTGCATTTCCTCCCTGTACCCACTTAGCAGTCAGTGGCGCACGGCATTTTGCCCAAAAGAAGGCAGATGGTCGCCAACAACAAGGGATTGACTTCTTTATGTTATTCGCTAGTAATCCGTGTCCAAAGATAGCGATAGAAAATCCTGTTGGCATAATGAGTTCCTACTGGCGTAAGCCAGACCAAATAATCCAACCGTATGAGTTCGGACATCATTCAAAAAAGACGACGTGTCTTTGGCTTAAGAATCTTCCTTTTCTTTTCCCTACTAATATTGTTGAACCGGATATAAAAACTTACGTCGACGGAAGTCGATTCAGTGCTGACTACGCATGGTCAAGAGCAGACAAGAGAGGAAAAACTTATACTGGTATAGCTAAAGCAATGGCTGAACAGTGGTCGTCTAATTAACCAAATATGGAACCCCCAACAACCATCAACTTAATCAAAAAGGTATGAAAGCAACCGCACAAGCATTATTTATTCTCTTCGCTTGTTTCGGTTTCGTTGTAGTGTCAGCGATGATATTTCATCTAATGACAGGTGAATTAGTTATTACTTTAATCCAATAGGTATGAAAGAAGAACTTATAAAACTCTACAATCAGTATCTTGAAGAAAGTGTAGATGAGCGTACTCATCTAATGACAAATCTTGATACTGGAGTAAAAGAACCGAGAGAATTGAAAGGAGACTTTGATGGATTTATAAGCTGGCTTGAACAAAACTAACCTATGAAACCCCCAACAACTAAAACAAGTAAGGTGAAGGCGTGGATTGTGGTGAATACAAGGACAAAAAGTATTCGCAAATTATCACTCTACAAGGACGATTTGGAATATGAAATGTGGAAATCACCTCATAAAATTATTCCTTGCACCATCTCTTACTAACTAAATTATGAAATACAAACAAAAACTGCCAGCGAAAGTAGAGAAAGACCTTGACACATACATTGAGCGCAAAAGTACTTGCAAAGCGTAGTGCATTGTGATATGCTCTTTGTATGAAAGGAACATATTATTGGATACCAGCGAGCGTTCGAAATGAGGTTGCAAAAAGAGATAGAGGTATTTGTACTCACTGTAAAAAGAAAGCAACAAAAGCAATTATAAGTAAACGAGGCGTGCTAACTTATTTTGACGAAAACGGTAGAGCATTTCATTTAGACCATAAAAATCAGGTCATAAAAGGTGGAAAGCACACCGCAAAAAATCTAGTATTGTCGTGCGAGAAATGTAATCTCTCTCAAAGAAAGATGAAGTTAGCGAATGATGAGGACATTAAAAAAATACTTAAAGAATATGAGTAACACAATCGTGTGGAAGAAGGAACATGGTGATGTTATTAAAGAAAATGGAAGAACACCGCGCGAGTGGTATGTGAGGAATTATGTGGACACTCGGTTGATTCCTTTCATCCGCGATAACTTCATTTCAAAGGAGAAGATGCGTGAGGAGATTGAGAAACTAAAAATAAAAGAAGGTGTCGGCAACTCGTATTACATTGCTCTCTCTGACATCTCTCGCGCTCTTGAGTTATGACCTACTGTTCCTGTGAACACCCTATTCCAGGAGAAGTTATGCCTGACATGTGTGTACAATGCTTGAATCCTATATTTAGAATCGGAGAAGTGCATAACAGAACATCTTGATAAATGAGTTGCTATAATTGAATGAGATGGTCTTTGAAAGAGTTGGAGTGTTTGATTCTGTGGTGGTCGTAAGATCCTTTCATCCTATCGCGCGTAATGTGATGAAGACCACAGAGCCAAGCACTTCAACAAAGGAGGGATAATGCTCACAAAACACCATAGAAAATGTCGTTCTAACGGTGGCAAAAGTAACAAAAGAAACATCTCGTATCTCGAACATGAAATTCATCAGGCGTGGCATCTAATCTTCGCAAACCGCACGCCAGAGGAAATCGCCGACATTCTCACAAGGAGGTTCATCGACCCCGATTACTTCATCGTAGCCATCAAAAGGAGGTAGAGGCATGGAGAGAAAGGACTCGTTTTGTGGATGGTGCTGCTTACTCATATTCCCGTTTGAGGAGCGAATCAGTGTCAAGGACAGGGATAAGGACTATCATCCGTCCTGCTTCGACAAACAGGTGAAGAAAGAAGTCGAGACGAAAGGAGGTCGCCGTGAAGTTATGCCACTGTTGCGGAAGAATACATAGTGACAGTGATTGGCTCATGCTCCCTTATGTCGGGCTTTGGGTAGCGGACGACGAGTCAATGATACTCGAACTTCGCAACTGCGACGGCATCAGGGAAAACGGGAAGCCGTGCAACAGCACCATATCCATTGATGTGACAGAGGAGATGACAGGACAAACTAGTTTCTCGGACAACTGAAAGGAGGTGGAGATGTGGTTTTCTATTTTCTTTCTATTCTTCTTGCTGATACCAACGACTGCAAAATCTGGTGGTGTGTCTAACATCGGCGTGGACGCGGAGTGCGTCCTTGAGAAAGGAGTGGAAGATGAGATATGGGAGCATCGCTTGGATGCGTTCGAGGTTCAGGAGCGCACTCCTTCTTCAATCTTTGCGATTTGGATTGGCACGCTCTATCTTGAGGGTGACTTCCGACTCGTGGAGTACGAGGGTCAGAAAACTTTGGTCATTCATGCGGTAGATTTCGCCATTCG